>Ga0228711_1011673_pt1 | contig 11071 bp, 4 predicted proteins | sample MedpolnodulmetaG_2_FD_177996 | JGI IMG/M metagenome (GOLD analysis project Ga0228711, IMG submission 177996) | Root nodule microbial communities from Medicago polymorpha collected in Santa Monica, California, United States - brown nodules | ecosystem: Host-associated > Plants > Roots > Nodule...
TAAAATACCCCCCCAAAAAAAAAAAAAAAAAAGAGCAATGATATTTGTACAACCAATTTGAAACAACTTTTGTGACAACCTTTTTTCCTCTCTTATTGGACAATAACAATAGAGAGAGAAAGAAGGAGAGATAGAATAAAAGTACAATGAGAGTATGAGAGAGTTGTCACAAAAGTTGTTTAAAAATGGTTGTTCAAATATCATTTCTCCAAAAGAAAAAAAAAACTAGCTTAAATTTCATGTTCTGAATCTTAGGGTAAGAATTTTTGCTTCAAGTAACTACCATATCCCAGTTCATTTTTACAGAATCATTTGCTCAGAAAAAAAAAATTCATAACACTGAAAAATGGTGAAATTGCAGATATAACATGAAGTATTGCGCATCATTTCCATCAAGTTCATTACATAAGACATGATGAGTGATTAATATATGGTGTTAAGTGACACACACCTCGCTTTCGTCATCCAGAACCCGATCCATGAGATATAAATCACAGAATTTAGTTATTTCCAACAATACTTCTAGCACAGAGGATCTCACAGTTGCTTTGTTCTGCAAAGAACAGAATGAACAGCATTGTTATCTCTCTGTGTTGATGTCATAAAATAAATCAAAAGTATAAGAAAGGACAATTTCACACCTGAAGCTCCTCTGGACTACTTTCCTCAAGGATCACTCCAAGAAGACGACAGGTTACCTACATACAACTTATTGGTCATAATAGCCGGGAAACATAGGTCAAACAAATGTTTAACAACCAACAACACAGACTTGTAAATAAATGTTCCTCATGTCCACCCAGTTTATACCCAACTATTTTGCACAAAGATATGTATATAACAATCTTATTCAGGTGTATCAAGAGAAAAAGAATAGTACCAGTGTTACTTATTAAGATAGACAAAACAAAAAATATAACAAATTAAAGCACCATCCTTTAACCTAAAGAGAAACATGAAAATAGCTTGTATTTTAAAGCTGGCTTTACTTGCAACCTTCACTTTTAAATAAATCGACTTATAAAGCATTAATTTAATGAATACTTATTTTAAGTTCCCCTAAATTAATGAGATTGTTATTGATGTCTGTAAAATATGTAAACTTCATGTAAATTATGTGTGTCTCTTGTGGGTCTATAATGAGATCACAGACTTTGTATTTATAATGGTCTTACAATAAATACATTGAATGCTTAATTAGTAAGCACTAGTCTAGGAAGTTGTATACTCTAGGAGTAATAATAATCAATTGACATATGTCAACAATTCTAATCTATAAAGCTATAAACAGGTAATTTGCCATGACATGTTAATTTAACCTTAAGTAGATTAAGAATTTAAACTCTAAGAAGATGGTGGTCTCCCAAATCGTCATTTCTTATTATCACAGGAGATGGTAATTTCTAGAAGGCTATAATAACCATAAAACTAAGTTTGGAACACACATCACTACTACATAAAGAGTGCATGAAAGAATATGTTTGATTACCTTTCTTCCTTCACTCAACTTCTGCCTCACTATCTGCCCCAAGGTTGGCTGAAAAAGTTGAGAAAAAAGCAAACCAGCGGATATTAATCCACAAACATTCACGCATTGGCTGAATTCTGAATCATTAAGCAAAGGAAAGTGGGAAACAAAATAAAATGTCATACCTTGACTGGCTGAAAGAACTCATCTACAACATTTTGTGCCCTTAATTCGTCTGAAGGTAAACAAGCATCAGAAGGAACAACTGACACATTTGAATTTGAGCTAGCTCCAGGATTACTAGATGCACCACCTTGCCTTTTCCTTTGTCTCCCTTGTGTAGCATTTGGAGATCTCAACAACCTCCAAGTGAAAACAATTGCAACAGCAAGACCAGCTACCGCCCCAATAGTGCGTATATCCTAATAACAAGTACAATATCATGAGCCTTGGAATATTTACACGAGTTTAATTTTGATACACTATTTGTGTCAAAAGTTTTATATTGTCGACAACAACAACAACCGGAGAGCCTTATCCCACTAAGTGGGATCAGCTACATGGATCAAACTACACCATAATGTTCTATCATATACCATATTTCGATCCAACTCATTAATCTCTAGATATGTCCTAATAGTTTCTCTTAAGTTTTTTCAGGTCTTCCTCTACCACTAGTGATCTGACTATTCCATCTAATCTACTCTCCTTAATACATAATCTACAAGTCTTCTCTCTGCAATATATGCCCAAACCACCTAAGCCTAGTCTCCACCGTCTTTTCTCCCATTGGTGCTACCCCAACTCTCTCTTTAATGTTGTTGTTTCTAATCATATATGTAATTTTATAAGTAGTAATGATTGAAGAAAAATGTTTTTAACAATTTAACAAGCATTATTGATTGATAGTGTAAAAGTCCTTATTTACACATGCTCCAAAAAAAGACCAAAACATTACATTGATCATTTATACTATCCAACTTAAACCATACCTTATTTAAATACATATTAGGTCACAATTTTTCCCCAATTTGACAAAAACCATGACGCATAAAAGCTAATTTTTCCTAGTTTCTACCCACACCCAACATTAAAAGCAAAAAAACCCATTTAAAGTTTCTGACAAAAAAACAAACTTTCACTCTTTGGGTTGTTAATTATCCAACCCTTGTTCCTAATCATTCAATCAACAATAAAGGGTCACCAAAAATCCATCAAAAAAAATCAAAATTTCATACAAAACAGTGAAAATAGAACCAATCATATATCACAAAAAACAACAATAACAATAGTTTGATATCATGTATCAGATCCAATAGAATGATCAATAATTGAAAAAAGGTAGAGAGAGAGAGAGAGAGGAATACGAGAGAGAAGAGATGACCGATCTTGAAAGTAACAAAAGCACCAAAGCGTTTGATGAGGTGAAAGAGGTCTTGTTTGGAGGCATCATCGTTGTCACCACCAGACACGGCCATGTTTCACCACCGTAGGCCTCACCGGAATTTGAACAAAGAAAACGATAGAATGAATTAACGTTGTTGTTGTTCAAAGACAAAAAAGAAAAATGATGTTTTGTTTTGTTTTTGTCTCCGTTTGTTTGCCGTCAACAACTGCGCCTATGAGCTGTCGTTAGAGGTTCTTTCCAAGTTTCTCTTCCAATTTTACCAATATCGTGTTATTTTATCTTATCTTATGAGTATGTCCTAGGTTAAAAGATAAAAAAGAAAAGTATGTAATCATGTTATTAGCTTTAAATTATTCAAAAATAAATAAATGTTTTTAGCTTTAAAATTAGCATTTTTTTTTTTTTTGCATCTAACTTCATCAAAAAAATATAAAAATAAATGACATTCTTTTTTGTGATTAAAAAGTTTGGGTGAGTTGCTCTCAAAAAGAAAGTTTAGATGAATTGAGTCTTGATACTTATTATTATCAAGTAAGTTTTGAGTCAAAAATAACATTTATATAAATATTTGTATATGAATAAGAGGTTCTTACATAGATAAAATCGAAAGAAAAAAAAAAGAGGTTCTTACATTGACAAGAGTTAAACTCATTCATTGTGTGATATAGTTTCTACTTATTATCAACTAAACTAACTTTTACCGACAAAAAAATAACATTGGTTTAGAGTTTTGTTATATTATAGTCATTCTCCTTTTTTTTCTTTTCCTCTTATCCATTTTATAAAAAAAAGAATAAAAATAAAAAAGAGAAATATTTTATTTTTTAATTAAAATATGGACAATTATTAAAAATAATTGATTTTTACTATGTTATCAGTACGAAATTTTCACCCCCGTTTAACAGTGATTACAATATGTTGGAGAATATATGAGGCAGATAAGGTGGATTCTCCCTTTTCAACCTAATTTTTTTCCACACGCAAGAGCAGATGATTGAACCCCTGACTACTTGTTTAAGGAGCACAAATCCCTTAAACAAGAAATTCATATTTGAATGTGTGGGTTGACTCGAGTGATAAAGGATTTTTAGGTAACTTACTACATGTTAGATTTTTGTGTCTTGCATTTGAAGAAAATTGAGTTGGAAGGAAAGAACTCGGCTATGAGAAATTTATATGTTCTTTTCTTTTTTATATATAAAAAAAAGTTTTGATTAGTTGGATCTCGGGGGATCACTTGAGTCAAGACAAGCCTTGAGGTTTAAAAGAGGCTTACAAACATCGAGGTTTAAAATATGCTTACAAAGGTATTTACATATCATTCATCAAAAAAGTCATCGCGCACGGGTGGGAGAATTGTACCCACGTTCTTGCATAACATGCCATTCAACTCCATACTAACTAAATCAACTTACATTGGCTAAATTCATATAACCTTAATATAAATTAGGTGCATTAAATTAACATCAAGGAACAGAGTTCGAATCTCATCAGTAATATAATCATTAGTGTTATAATAATATTTTTTTCCGTTCTTCTATTTTTCCTTTTTAGAAAAATTGGGTGCGTCAAATAATTTATTTAATTAAATTAAATATACATTGTAAATTAAATTGGCAATCAGTTATAAATGTTAGATGATTAGAAACTTTTTTTTTCGTAAAAAAAAAATAGATGATTAGAAACGTTAGACTTTTATTGTAACTTTTTTTTTAAGTCACATACATAATTGATTAAAAATAGATGATTAGTAGTGTTTGAAAATTAAATTATTTCTTTGATCATTCTATCTTTCTTTTTATTATTTCGACAAAATCATGTGATAAAAAAATTGAAAAATGAACCAAAATAGAAAAGTGAGAATGAGGGAAAAAAGTAGACATGCATCACTTTAAGTTTGTATAACTTTTACTATTTAATTAACTATATTATATGATGACTCCAAGAATAACAAGCTTTAGGAAAAATAAAATGTAAAGAGAACAATGAATATAATTGTATTTTGTTACAACTAAAGCCAAATTTGACAAAGTTCGTATCAATCATACTCATATAAATAAGAAACTGGCCAATGAACAATCCAATAATTGCTTAGCCATGAAGAAAAAGAGAAGGACTAAACAGGGCAAGGGACCCCAAAATTGACAACAGAAAGAAAGAAAAGTACTTATGTCAGTCCATAATCCACAATTGGAGGTGGGGAAGAGCTGTGCTGATCTTCAACTGATATTTCAGTCTCAAAAGATTTTGGTGACAATGTCCTTTCAATCTTCAGGCCAGTTCCATTTACAAGCATCTCCTTTTCTAAGTGCAAACAGTAACTCTCAAAAACTCGAGGGCTTACCATAGCTTTAAAATCTAACAGAAAGAGCAACTCTAATTCAAGCTTGTTCAATTCTGCATTGCTCACCCCTCCTACTCGAGCATATACCGCATTGTTATAATGTCTACAGCTCAAAAAACCAAAGAAAATAATGCACAAAATCAGAACAAAGACAATAGAACAGTAAGCTATAAGAGATGTAAAACTAACCAAACTTAGCTTAACTAAGCATTCATAAAATAAGTGTTTATCATATAAATTTTCATGTATAAGCTATTTATATAACAAAAGATAAAATAAAGTCAAATTGTGTTCATCTATAAGTTGTTTTCCAAAGCTATCATTAGAGAATTTATGAAAATAAGCTAAAAACAACTTATAGACATATCATAAGTTGTTTTCATAAATTCTTCCAAATAGTCTCAAATGTATATTCTAATAGATAAGCATACATAAGCTAATCCAAACAGGCCCTCAACTTCAGTTCCTTCAATAGTGGAATAAAACAGTAAGCTATAGGATAAGTAAAATGGGGTTAGGGACTCACTCATCATCTAGCATCTTGGAAGCAACCATGACACTGGTAACTAGCAACCTGTGCACATTCAAGGATAAGACTAGAGAATCAGGGTGCTTGTGAGTCAGCATATCTATATACACATAGCCAACCACAAAACATGATGGGCTACAATTAGTGTACTTGTATATCCTCTCCAAGTACTTAGGTATGCTTATTCCTGGTGCTCTTACGCCATGAAACAAATTCAAGCTCTTCCCTAATCTTACTGAGCCATTATTCAGCTTATCTAGTTCCTGGTTCAGCTCATCTACTAGCTTTTCATTGCGAGTCACCAGCTTCTCTAAGGTGGAAGACAGGATCCACAGCACTCTTGGCAAGTTTAGCTCGGCAGGCCCTGTTACCGGCTGATTCTGCCGGCTATGGTTGCTGTACTCACTTGCTGTTAACATTTAGGCCATCTTGGTGGTTTCAGTTTCACCCTGGGGAGTTGAACTTGCAGATGCTCATATTTGCTATTTGAATGGTTAAGGAGCTAATTCCATCTCTACATGTTATCTGGTTTAGGTGTGTGGCTCTGTCAGTAGCAAAGATTTTTTTCTTATTTGCAAATCTCAAGCCACTAATATTCTTTAGAGGTGGTCCCATGTCTTTGTGACCTAAAAACCAAGCCATTCCTGAGAATATACAGTTGGCACTTGGCAACAGCAACTTGGCTTGGTTGATTCGTATAAAAAACAAAACTGGAGGTTCGTCTTTATACCTTGCAAATACTAGGCCCCTACGAAGGACTATAAAACAATAACTACAAGTCAAAAAACAAGGGCAAAATCAATGTTTTGTTAGTTTTTGACCCGTTGGTTGGTTGGTGAAGGATGTGCCATGCTGCCACTGTTTCAACAAATGAAACTATAGATATTACTATAACTAAGGTTTGTTGCAGATTAATTTCAGACTCTTCTTCATAATTAACATCTGAGGACTGGGATACTGGGGATGGAACTTGGTCATTCATAAACAATGTTATGAACCCCGAAGGCTTACAACAAGGGTTACATGATATTATAATGCAATTGCTATTATGGAATGGAACAAAATACCGCTGAAAAGCACTGTAATAATTGAACAAGCTGTTTAGTTTGTAAAAAATGAATGACATTTTTATATGCAAGGGGAAGCAAAACGGAATGAAGCTCCCCTATAGTCAAAATATTTGAAACATGCATCATATTGTTCTCTAGCCTATACACTGTAATTCATAGAATGAAGTAAATTCTCTTCCTCATTTGACTTTTCACTCGTAGAGAGCTGTATGTGTGATTTGTTATTCATCTTGTTCCACTCATTTTCGACACGGAAAAAGATCCACTGGAAGCGGCGGAAAATCTCCAAAGCAGCAATTGCGAACACCGTGAGGTAATTGTGGCGAAGATGGGCAGAAAGCTTGTATGTCCATGTGCAACGCAAAACCAAATTGCTTCCAATCACCCAAATGTAAACCTGCAATTCCATATATATCAAAACTACTTCAGAACAATGATGAAACAATCTGTTTTGTTGTTTCAGTTCTCTACTGTTCATCTTTTTTCTTTTACCACGTGAATTTTCACACATTCAACAAACTAGATAGAAAATGAGAACCGCGTAAATAAGATTTTACGCATGTGAAGAGTAACATGTTGCTGATTTAACCATTGATTACACTAAGGCATCATAGACTTGATTAACATTTATCAAATTTTGAAGGAAATGCAAAGACTGAATATAAATCCTATATTCACAGATGACTCGATGAGTCATTCATCGCGTAATAAAGAATCCATGGCCTGTTTAGATTTTTTAAAATTGGAAACTAAATAAACATGGCCCCCGCACACCCCAGAAAAGATTTAAAAGCATGAAGTCCCTACTTTTGAAACTGTACAAGACACGCTCATTAACGAAGTTAAAGTGAGAAGTCTTACGAAATGGTTACCTTGAAATCAAAACAAGTGACAAATTATAAAGGAAAAGGAGCTAGTGAATTCTAGCCATACAACTATACTTACCCATCTCCTTCCATACAGCAAATATGAGAACAGATGTGGTTTGCTGAACTTGAATATTCGAGTGAAGCCACTGCCAAAAGAGAAAGGAATATTTATATCACACTAGGTCACATCAGCGGTTCGAAAAAGTTATCGTTCAAGTTGTGGGATTTTAAATAAAAGAGAGAGAAAATATTAAGAACCTTAAATATTATTGATAATCACTTGATACTAACTGGATAGTAGCTTAATACAAAAGACTAAATACATATTCCTATTTATAGGAATACACAGACTCAATCACAAATCAAGAAAAAATCATAATATAAAATATAATCCTAAGACATGCTACAAGATACTCTAAAAGTATAAACTAATCCTAAGAAATAACTAAAGATACTCAAATATAATACAGAAGATATTTTATACTATTCTAACAATGAAGTACCAGCTGGAGACTCAATATTGGGAATGAAAGCAGCTTCTTCCATTTTTAGAAGTGTTTGGCTAAGATATAAAATTGATCCTGACATTAGAGTCTACATTTTAGAAAGCTTAACTTAGTTCGAAATACCATAAAAGGTGTATGTAGGACAAACATTCCTCATACCTTAGGTCCCAATCTCGAGTCACATCCCAGTAGAAAGAGTACGATGAGTTCACAACACTTGACAGAAGCCAAAGAGGCCTATAGAAGTTTGTCCACTGTTCAGGGAAAACATGATATTTGAGAGCAGAAAGAAAAATCACTGGCACTGCGGTTGAGTATTTTAATGCTGAAACCATAACCAAAAGAACTTGTTAGAAATATATATAAAAATCATTCATATGTCTTTCCCTGACAGCTTAAGCTTTTAGGATAATTGGTTCATTATATTACAACATATCCTTTATGACCAAATGGTCAATCTTTGTCGTTCCATTCTTCTAATAAAAAAAAGTTGGGTTGAAGCTTAACGAAGATGGACTTATGCATGGGCCATGCTTCAAGTTCAAAAAGCTCTAATAGGCGAGGGCATAATAGAAATATAATATAACCCTGTTCTTGTGTTTTCAGAAAACAGCTCAAGTTTTTTGGATGGTCCATGACAACAAAGAACGTCATTTTTAGAAACATGAAAAATTCATTATTAATAATTGCAGCCTCCAGCACCATTGTGTTGGGTATGAGGGACAGATTTAGTCTGTGTGTGGGGGTGTCAAATCTGTCCTCTAGCGCCTTCACTGTGCTAGGTGTGAGGCGTGGGTTTAGTTTGGTCCCACGTCGCCTAGAGATATGACTTTTGTTGGTGCTTATAAGGTTTGGGCAGTCCTCACCTTATAAACTTGTTACTTGTTAGCGGAGTTGAACTAAGCTCAACCTGTGCTCAAAAGATGACTCCAACATAGACGAAAATAAATGTCCTAAGTTTGCCTGATAAATTTTATTTCAAACTGCAACAGAAGCTCTCAAAGTGAAGTCCCAAACAATTGGAAGCAACACAAGCAAACTAGAGGAAAACATTCCTTAAATGGTGTGGTATTGATTTGACTACAAACATAATTTCACAATAAAAGGCAAACAGAAAAGGAAAAGAAAACGTCCATATTAAACTGCATAACATCAATTTCGTGAAAAATGGCTTTGACTGTTGTAGTTATGTATAACATCAATTTCATAAACTTGCAAAATTTAGATGACGAGTGATACAATACAGGTTCTAAAAGGAAAGAGAAAAGGGCATTAATTAGAGCAACAAAGAGATCTTACCATTCAGAAGACTAGTTTTCTCTCCAGTATCTTTGTACTGTCGGAGACATTGGTTGAAGCGGAAAAGGTAAGGCAAAACAAGAACTAATGGAATTACAACAGAGTGACTGCCACAAACAGAATCAGCTTCCAACCAAGCAATTGTCGCAACCTACAAAAAAAATAAAAAATGCATCCTCTCATGAGACATATGATTAATTGAAGCATCAACTTTAGGGAAATCTATGTATACAGGTCCAAAAGTCTAATCATTAGTAAATAAGTTATATAAGAACGGAGAACGGTAAGCACAATCAAAATTGTAGTTGAATTAAAAATCTCAATATTATAGAATCGCTGAGCTGATTTAGCTCTAGAAAACAATTTGCAAGGGAATTTGTTCCATAATCTCAATTCTATAAAAAAGAACTTTATTATATATTCAAGTTGACCAAATTCATGGAATGATCAGAATAGGAGACATGGATTTATAAGAACCAAACCTGTTGATGGACCATTCTACATACTGAACGCTCCAAATCAGAAAAGACCTGCATAAAATTGTAATGACAATCAAAATAAAATCGATATGCATTAGTAAGAAACTTAGGAACTAAAATTTGGATTAGATCAACAAATTATGCCAATTCTAAACTCTCAGGTTGTGTCATGTGTGTGCGCCAGTGTTGGACCTCTGTATTAGCAACAAAGGTATATACATGCAAAAGTATATACCTTTAGACAGGCAAAAGTATACCTTTAGATCTAGAAAAAAAAAAACTATTACTTAGGCTCAAAGCCTAGTTAATAAAATCATTAATGAAGGTTAACATGGGAGAGAAAACAAATTTTTCAAGAGAAATATAATATTGGAAGGAAAACATACCTTTACCATTGAAGTTAAAATATCAGCCAAGAAAAAATCGGCGAATGATATTGCCTGTTTTAATAAAAATAGAAAAATGTCAAATCATATGCAAGCTTAATTCCCTAACAAGATACCAAAAGCATAAGTTGGTGAGGGATAGAGAAAAACAAGGGTAAGATTTAGGCTCAGATATCAAGTCCTAAGAATCTGAATAAATAAAGAACAACAATAATTCCCATCTAAGTTTTAACACTGCAAGCCCACTTGGGTTGGCCTGGTGGTATTGGCTTGGGACTTGAGAGCGTGCTCCTCCTCAAGGTCTCAGGTTCGATTCTCCCCGGTGCCAATTTGGGTGGGCTAATTTAGCTTCTTCAAAAAAAAAAAGTTTTAACACTGCAATAATTATGGGCGTCTTCAAAGAAAACTCATAGAAAGGTTCAACCTTTTACGTGTTTTACTTGTGCAAGTATATTTCTGTTATTATTATGAAGCTGAACACGGAGAAAACACAAGTAAATATGATACATGAATCAAGCATTCTATTTTCATACTTGTATATTTTCCTTTCATGCATAGCATAAATATAATTCAGATGTTAACAGCAACTGACCACTATTTCAAGAGAAGCACATCAAGAAATATAGAACACAATACATTGCTATTCAAAAAAAAAAAAAAGAAAAAAAAAAATCAAAAAAAAAAAAAAATAACAAAAAAAAGAAAAAAAAAAA
>Ga0228711_1011675_pt1 | contig 11070 bp, 7 predicted proteins | sample MedpolnodulmetaG_2_FD_177996 | JGI IMG/M metagenome (GOLD analysis project Ga0228711, IMG submission 177996) | Root nodule microbial communities from Medicago polymorpha collected in Santa Monica, California, United States - brown nodules | ecosystem: Host-associated > Plants > Roots > Nodule...
CATATAGAGTTGAACTTGAAGTACCTTTGGCTTTGGGTATGAGTGTTAATCCAAGTGAAATAACATTCACTGAGGTCAATGAGAAGGTTAGTTTCTCTGTTGAATTCATACCACAAATAAAGGAAAACAAAAGGAATCAAACTTATGCTCAGGGCTCTCTCACTTGGGTGTCTGATAAACATGTTGTTAGGATCCCAATATCTGTCACTTTTAAGTGATGATGCATAAAGGGAGAGGGTGATAAGTTAATATGATACTCCAGAAATAAAGAAGGGAATGGTACCAACTTACTACGAAGTTCCTTTGTACAAGTTTATTGGTAATTCACTTGGTACTTGTATTTGTTATTGGAAATGCAACAGCATTATTGTTATAATATGTTTTTACATATATACATATAAGCCAATAAACGTTTTTGACTAAAGAGATGTTGAATGAAATATCGACAAGATAGATATAGCAATAAAATTCCGTGTGTCACTTCATTGATAAGAGTTTAGCCTTTTAATTTGAATTTATAAAGTTCAAATTTCTACTGAGATCGTAAAATGATTATTAATGCTACTTTAATTAATAAATTTTTCAAGTAAAAGTGAACCAACACACAAACATGTTAAGGAACACAATGTCTATAACATGACACTCCAATAATCATAGCTGACATAACACTTCCAGAAACTGATCCAAAAACTTAAGCACTATGGTTGATCAGATTAAGCACCAATGTAACTATTGACTATTGCCAACAAACTTTACAAAATTTATGTACTGTAGTGAAATCCAGAATCCTTTGCCACCGTTCATAATTTGGCAAGTGTGCCAAATCGCACCGAGTAATAGTACTAAGTAAAGATCGTCTACACAAACAATGTACTTAATTTACTCAATCAGCAAAAGAAAAACGTATTTACATAATTTTTGAATAATATTGATTGATATTGCAATCAAATAAAACTGTAAATGTTGATTTAACAATTAATAACGGTACCTCAATGTCTTGTTTTCATCTCAGTGGAATTGCAGCGCTGTTGAAAAACTCTCATCCAGGTCGGTCTCTCGCTGCTATAAAATCAGCAATCATGACAACTGCTTATGAGATTAATCTTCAAGGAAAAGCTAATTTGGACCAAAGGCTTAAACTAGCTGATTTATTTGCCACTGGTGCTGGATATGTCAACCATTTGAAAGCAAACGATCCAGGACTTGTTTATGACATTGAACCAAATGATCATGTTCCTTACTTTGAATTATACTGATATACAAGTTGAATTATTCCATTGATAATCTCATTTTAAACTATAGTGATGATATGATTTTTATCTTGTAACTAGTAATAAAAAGTGTGCATTACAAAATATATTAAACAATGTGTGAACACCATTCCTGTTTCAATATTCCTCTATATAGCATCATTTTCAAAGTACATTTTGATCTTGCTGTTAGTTTAAATCTCTTTAACAATGGAGGTAACAAGGGTTCTTGTAGGAGTCATTTTACTCGGTGATGGAGACGGTGGCAGTGGGAACGGATGATTGAAAGAATAGATAATTCAGTAATCTGATACCATATAACAAATATGTAATGACCTATTCACAAAAAAAAATGCAATGAATTACTTACTAAAAATTTAGTTTATGTATTAAATTATCATTTTTCTTCCTAATATAGTCAAAACTATAAAAATATAATAATTAGTTTGTGAACTATATGAATTTTCTCAATTTAACGTCAATTTAATCTCTAACATCTTAATAGCAAGAATTAAATTGATGAATTTTTAATTTTATATACTTTAACGATTTATTGCATTTACATAGTTCATGATTTAAATTGAAGTGAGGGTGATAGTTTAAGAACTAAATTGATGGTAACTAATTAGAGTCTGTCGCGTCATTTTTCGGAGGTCAAGCCATTTTATTAGCATAGACTCCCTATTTTATTTTACGACTGAACATTTAATTTTAAGAGAAAAGGGGAAAAAAGTTTGAAACACCCCTTTGAAAAGATTTAGGGTTCGGGGGTTAGTTACATAAAGGGAAGGTGTTAGCACCTTTTATGTCCGTAGTACTCTACAAGAACCTCTTGGTTTTATTCAACATTTTGTGCTGTAACTTGCTTATTTTGAAAAAAAGGAATTAAAGTGGTTGTCGCGCCATTTTTCGGAGATCAAGGCTATTTATTTAGCGTTTGACTCACTATTTTGTTTCACGACTGAACATTTAATTTTAAGAGAAAGGGGAAAAAAGTTCGAAATACCCCTTTGAAGAGATTTTGGGTTCGGGGGTTGGTTACATAAAGGGAAGGTATTAGCACCCTTTATGTCAGTAGTACTCTACGGGAACCTCTTGGTTTTATTTAACGTTTTGTTTTGTGCTATAAAACTTGCTTGCTTTTTTTGAAAAAAATGACTTAAAGTGATAAAGAAAAGAGACCTATTTATCTACAATTTTATTGATTTGGAAGGACGAATGTCCTTTGCCTACATACCCGTGAGGGATCAAAACCTCGTAGTTCGGGGTAAAAATTGACGTTTGATTTGTTTTGTGTTTTTTTATTAGTTTTGAAAAAAGGTTTTAAAAATGAAAAAAAGGGCCAAGGCGGCAAATGAGTATTTGTTTGTGTTTTTTATGTTAAACGAAAATGGTTAAAGTATGATTAAGATTGATTGCAATTTTGATTTACGAAAGAATAAAAATAAGACGATCACTTGATTTTGGGAATCAAGGTTTATTGTAAAAAATGTTTTTGTGATTTTTGTGACTATTTGCATGTTTTTGTTTTTTGAATAATAAGCTAAAAATAAACTATCGGAGCGAGAAAATAAAACGTAAGTACTTTGTGGCGACGTTGGATCACCACAAAGACCATTAACCTAAGCTAGAAGCATAAAAGTAAAGCATACACACACGCACACATGCACCTACGACTATTACATAAAAAGAGCCTAAGATACATGCTACGGTCTGCGGAAAATAAATGACAAGGAGGATAAATTATTTACATGAAGGCCTAGTTTACATTCTAAGTCCCGTGCAAAAAAACGTAAATAAATAAATTAATTACATTAAAACCTAAATACATTTTCTAAATGACTAAAATAGAGAAATAAATATACAATAAATAATAAAAGCAGAATGATAAACCTGAACGGATGAACATGCACGAGGATAATAAAAGGAATGCGATGCTAACGAAAAAAGGAAAAAAAACGCGGAAAAGAAATAAAATTACAGCGGGGGGGTGCAGCAATGATCAGGGGGTGTGCAGAAAATAAAACGAAGAAAAAAAGAAGGGGCGCGCGTTGGGCCTGGGCAAGCCCACTGGGTCGGTTCAGATGGGTTTGGGTCACGGGCTACTATAAATAGGGTTTTTTGTAAGAAAAACTTCATTTTTACCTCCCTTTCTCTCTCTTCTCTATTTTGCTCTCTTCATTCTCAAACTCTCTCTTCTCTCTCTGATGGGAGATGGTGGTCGGAGGGGATTCCGGCGACGGTAGGGGGCGGCGGCGCGGCGGCAGACCGTCGTAGGTGGCGGCGCCGCCGCTGTAATGGTACTGCAATTGGCATGGCACCATATGCACACTTGGCAATTTACAAAGTTTGCGGTGTCTTTGGTTGTGCTGAAAGTGTCATATTAGCTGGAATGGATGTTGCAGTTGATGATGGTGTTGATGTTCTTTCTCTCTCCCTTGGACAACCCTCTACTTCTTTCTTTGAAAGTGGAATTGCACTTGGAGCATTTATTGCAATTCAAAAGGGAATTTTTGTTAGTTGTTCAGTTGGAAATTCAGGTCCTTTTCATGGTACATTGGCTAATGAAGCACCATGGATTTTAACTGCTGGTGCTAGCACAATTGATAGAAAAATAGAGGCAGTAGCTAAGCTTGGGGATGGGACGGAATATCTTGGAGAATCAGTTTTCCAACCAAAAAACTTTGCATCAACATTATTGCCAGTTGTATATGCAGGTGCAATTAACACAAGTGATGATTTCATTGCCTTTTGTAATCCTTTTGCCATAGAGAATGTTGATGTCAAGGGAAAGGTAGTTGTGTGTGAGCAAGGTGGATCGGTTGAAAGAGTAGCCAAAGGTCAAGCAGTTAAAGATGCTGGTGGTGCTGCTATGATACTTTTGAACGGTGAAGATGAAGCTTTCAATCCAATTGCTGATGTTCATGTTCTATCTGCTGTGCATGTAAGTTACTCTGCTGGTTTAACCATCAAAGATTATATAAACTCAACTTCAACGCCAATGGCTACAATTTTATTCAAAGGAACTGTTATTGGAAATCCACTTTCCCCTCAAGTTGCTTCATTTTCATCAAGAGGTCCAAGCAAAACAAGCCCTGGAATTCTTAAACTAGACATAATTGGACATGGATTGAACATTCTAGCAGGATGGCCTATATCACTAGACAATAGTACATCGTCATTTAACATAATTGCAGGTACCTCAATGTCTTGTCCTCATCTTAGTGGCATTGCTGCTTTGTTGAAAAACTCGCATCCAGATTGGTCACCAGCAGCTATAAAATCAGCAATCATGACAACTGCTACTCAGGTTAATCTCCATGGTAAGCCTATTTTGGACCAAAGGCTGCTGGTAGCTAATGTATTTGCCACTAGTGCTGGACATGTTAACCCTTCAAAAGCAAACGATCCAAGACTTGTTTATGACATTGAACCAAATGATTATGTTCCTTATTTGTGTGGTTTGAATTATACTGATATACAAGTTGGAATTATTTTGCAGCAGAAAGTGAAATGCTCTGATGTAAAGACCACACCACAAGCACAACTTAATTATCCATCGATTTCGATTTGGTTGGGAAATACTTCACAGTTTTATAGTAGAACCTTAACAAATGTTGGACCTGTAAACACAACTTACAATGTGGTAATTGATGTGCCTTTGGCAGTACGTATGAGTGTAAGGCCGTTTTCAAATGACATTCACTGAGGTGAAGCAAAAGGTTACATATTGGGTTGATTTTATACCTGAAGATAAAGAGAATAGAGGTGATAACTTTATTGCTCAAGGGTCTATCAAGTCGGTTTCTGGAAAGTATTCTGTTAGCATTCCTATTGCTATTGTCTTTGTGTGAAAATGTGGCAAAATAAAATAATTAGAGCATGACAATATTATGTTAAGGAATAAATATAGGAACTAAAAAGTTTACAAAGGTGCAATAAAAACTTGAAGCTTATCATCTTCAATTACTTTGATGTTAATTTGAAGTCCATCTTTGTGAATACTATGATACCGTGGATCTTAAGTAATCTTATTCCATTGATAATTTCCTTTTAAACAATAGTCATATGAATTTTATCAAGTAATAGAAGGTACATTAAAAACAATATACAACAAACAAAGTGCTGCCAACATTCCTGTTTCAAACACTTGAAAAATTTCCAAAGTACATTCTATTCTTGCTTGAAGTTAAAAGCTCTTTGACAATGGATTTTTTGTTTTTTTTACTTTTTGTATTGTTGTGTACATTGTATAATTTTATAATAGACAACAATATAAAATGGTGATTTCCCCAATAAGTCACAATTTTTTTCTCATTAGATGTATTTTGTATCGACAATTATTATGGTAACCCCTTATTCTTCCTCTTTCATTATTGTCTATTTTGTACGCAAAAATGACATCCAAGTTCAATCATGTTGGTAGAGACAAATTTAAACAATCTTCGTTACTTAACTCTTCAAGTGATATATTTTTAGGTATGACAAATTGAATCCGGCTCCCTGTAGTTGAAAATCAACGAATTTACGTATTTGAGACATGTTTGATCAAGATTAAACGGCTGAAATTCAAGTTCGGTATATTTTGACTCATAAAATTTAAATCTAAACTTTTGTGAACCTTCGATGATGGAACGGATACCACAAGACAATGTTGCTTCCCTTGGACAACTTTCAGATTTTGATGGAACCCATTTTTGTTTTATTGAACAAGATTTTAAACTACTTTTTATTATGTGTGTGGATACAATTTTCCGAAGAAGAATACAAGCCATTAAGTCAATTTCAATATCTAATATTCAGGTTAATGTCCAATTTCTAGGCAAATTTCATGATGCCAAGGGTTCAGCAGTATGGCTTTAAGTTAATGGACCACATAAGTAGTCTTGCCTAATTTATATTATGGTCTTGTATATCGGTGTCTCTGGAACACCGGTTAAAGAGACCAAAACAAAAAGGTTTTAAATTGATAATAGTACTTTTTTGACTTTTAAAAGATTGATTACACAATTTTTAATACAATACTAAATTTGCTTCCTTAACTAATACCTCAGGAATATTGATTAGCGTTTTCCTTTATATTATCATGAAGCATGCAATTACCAAGACTCTTTATCTAAAACAGGAGGATTGAGATTAAAAGAAAAATATTATATTGAAGCACATTGCTACATAGATCAAATCTAAAAACATGATTTTTTTTTTTTTTTAAGGATGAATATATTTTTTTATTAAAGGAAATAACAAACATCATATTTAAGCCACATACATATAATATGGCCCTATTATTACCACAACACACAAAAAGTTCATAGGTCAAGATAAGATAACACAATACAAATGTATAAAATGCAAATTTGCTTGAGAAATTGAACGATGAGGCACTCATTTTTTAGGATCATCTTTCTTCTCCTCCTCATCCTTCCTAAAAAGTTTGTGATGAATATGCTGAGCAAAAGTTCGAGGTGGAAACCTAGCTGGTTCTTTTTCAGTTACAAGTTCAGGAAGTGGCTTGAGAATAATTTTCTCCTTAGGTGGTTCACAAAACACTGCCCAAGATATTCTAACTTTTTCCTTATTCACCAATCCACGGTGAAGGATACTTTTGTACTTTCCATTGCTAAGGATCTCAATTGTGTCACCAATATGCATGAGAATTGAATCAGGTACACATTTTGCAGTGACCCATTTGCCCTCATAGAAAAGTTGCAAACCTGGCACCATATTATGGAGGAGGAATGTAAGTGAACTTACATCTGTATGGGCTTCAACTCCAAGTGCTAGCTCTGGCTGAGGGCAAATTGGGTAGTAATTAATTTTCATTTGAAGTAAGAGCTCTTCCATTCCACCAGCTTCTTTTTCTAACCTTCCACCTTCCAATCCTAGTTCAAGAGATAACACTTCCATTATCTTGCTTGCTAGGACTCTTAGTTCCTTTGCATATTCGCTTGTAACCTCACTGCATGCATACAACAAAAAATCATTATTTTGGTAAAACATGCAACAAAATAATAAGGATTAAAATGAAAATTACATTTGTACCAAAAAAAAAATGAAAATTACATATATACCAATTTTATTTATTCAAAAAAAATATGAATAAATTTTATGAAAGCTATGCAAAAACAAAACGCTAATGGTCAAACACAAAAAATGGTATATTTAGAAGGTCTAAAAACAAAAAACAAAAAACTTATTTTTACATCGAGTAAAAACATATTCAAGCATTTTTAGAAAGAAAAAATATATTAAATGATTAATCATAATATAATCATGTCATTTGTTCTTTACTTGGATGCAATAACTAAATGAGAATTAAGAAAAGAAACAGATATATATGAATTGTGTTTTTGAAATTTGAGTTATAATATCTCACTAATTTAAATTAATAACAGAAAAAAGATTGGTTCTATTTTATTTTTTTCCCTTTACAATATAACAAAAGAAATCAAATATATTCATTTCATATTTTAAACATAATTTGTACAATAAATTTTTTTACCAAGCCAAACTCAATATTAAAATAGAAACACCATTAGTACTTTTTGACTTGATTGTGATTTTAGCGCTCTGAATCCAATTGTGCGATTGTGACACCCTACTATTTTTTGAGCAATTGTAGTCCCTTATATTTTTCTTCTTTGTGATGATTTGGTAGTCCCTCTCTCAAACTTACCTTCATGTAGCGTCATATATTGATCGACACTGGTCCAAATCTTATGAAAGTTGGGTACTATGTCAATAATTGATGCTACAGCAACACTAATTTCGATAAAAAAAAATTGAGAGAGACTACCAAATTATAAGTAAGAAAATATAGGAGATCAAAACCACTTGAAAAAAGATGAGTCAAAATTGTACAATTGTGATTTTTGGGTCAAAACCACAATTAAGCTTTTTAGAATAAAAAAAACCAAAGAATGAATTGGAAAATTATGAGAAGAGAAAGTATATACAGAAGAAATTACTAACGTATAATCAGCAGGTGTCTTAGGCCATATAGACAAATCACGTTTATCCTCAGGAAAAATGCAATGAAAGAAATAATCTTCCCATTCAAGTTGACCACTAGCATTATTAGCTAATTTACTTCCATAACCTTGAATCTTCCCAGAACTTTGATCATTTGCATATTTCTCTTTTTCTTCAACAGGAAGCTCAAAAAATGTTTCACCAGCTTTCTTCAAACGATTAATAAGATCATCAGATATACCATGGTTCACTAAATGCATCACACCCCATTCTTCTGCAGCTTTCTTAAGCTTCTCCCTACATTTTCCTCTAACTATTTCATCTGAAGAGTTTATTTCTTTTAGGTCTATTGTTGGAACTTGAGGACCTTCTTTTTTTTCTTCATCAAAGATGTTACCTATGTTTGTTAACTCTTCTTTTGGTCTCACATATTCTTTTGGGATTGATGCTATACCACTCAAGGCTAAGCTTTCAACTCTTTGAGCCACCGTTCCCATGTTTGTATAATTTTTATTATAATGGATGGATATAATATATTTTCTCTCTTTCTCTCTTCTATTTATATATGTTTGATTGATTGATCAATTTACACTTACTAATTAGTTATAGTTATTATAGACTGCCTAACCTCACTTACTTCACTTTCAACTAGGAAGGACAGATCAATATCCCATTCATAAACATATGGTATGAATTTTAATATATTTTTTTAAGTAAATGACAAAGTCTATTATAATATGAGTCCAATAATGCGACACGTGATGAGCGAACCCTCAACTTAACATTGATTTATGTATGCACGTGGATTGAACGGTAGCTATAGCTAAAAGAAATCTCGTGCTACTCTCCTTAACTTAACGGTCGCAATGAACTTTTTAGTTTTGCTACGTGCACTACTACGTCTTTCCCCAACCTCCAAAATTCCTATCAAACTAGATTAGTTTCTTTCCCAGTCAACAACGTGTGAAAAAGGAAATCAAATCAAAATCTAGTATATCCGATAGTAAGGGTGGCAGAACGGGTCTGATCTATCGCACCAGTCTGTTTAACCCATTATTTTAGGTGGGTTAGACTAAGGTTTTGAGTTCACCACCTATAGTTGGTCTGTTTTATTTAGGTCGCTAAAAAAGCAGATTGTGGCGGGATGGGGCAGGATGGCCCGCCTGATCAAAAAGCATTTATTTATTTTTTATTGTACTAATAAAATAAGGGAAATGTTAACTTGTGCCCTTGGAGCATAAGTTAAGAAATCAAATGTAGAAGGTTTTTCTTGGAACTTACGCATTCAATTTTAAAAGTTGCAAAAGTTATACTTTCAAGACAAAATTTATTTTTAATTTCCATTTTAAGCTCCTTAACTTGTGCCCTAAGGGCACAAGTTAACATGACCCATAAAATAATAACTGACTAAATTTATAAGGTTTTTTTCCCTAAAAACAATTGGACACTTCTTTATTAGACAATTGTTTCCTCTTTAGGCTGTGATTATAATGAACATGAAAAAATAAAATTGATTTTATTATAACAGTAGCATATTTTTTAATAATATTTGTAAATTGAAAAAAAGTTAGATGGCCAACCCACTAACCCAACGGTGTGTGCATGGCCACTATCTCAAGTTGACCCGCCCCACCCCATTTTTTGCAGGCTAATAGTGGGTCGAGCCTAAACAAGGTGGGCTAACCCGCATTGTCATCCCTATCCGGAAGTTCCTAATCCTAAATGTGGATAAATCTTATGGCTCCTCATGGGACCAAGTTTATGATTAATATCAACGGATGATATATAAAGTTTAAATTAATTTGCAATTTTTCCTTATTAAATGAGAAGGGAGTGGGATCACAATTTTATTGATTGTATTTTGATGACTGTGCATCAACACTGTCTTTAAGTATGTAATTTTTATGGCATTTAGAGAGTCAACTACTTGTAATTCATGGTGAAATCAGAGCAAAACAGGAACAAGAGCTCAAGAGGACAAATTGATGAAAAGATTGAAAAATACCTAAGAGTGAAGAATCGTGCCACGTTGAGCAAGCTTCGTGGCATGATATGTGAACGTGGGACAAAGGTTTTTACTCTGGAAATTTCGTGGCACGATGGTTTGTGTAGCATGCCACGATGCTAGTTTTTGTCTGCTGCCACGTAGGATTAATGAAGTGATTGTGCCACGATTGTCCCGTATCGTGGCACGATGATGGGCTTTTTCTGAAACCCTAAAGTTCTTTCGATATAAAGCCAGTTGCGGCCAAGGATTAGGGTACCGATTATTACTGCGGTTTTGAGCATAGAAGACACCAGGAGACCGAAGAACAAGCCTTGAATCTCATACCAACTCATAGTTGGTTCGGATTTATGTATGTTTTCTCTTGTTTATGCTTATGATTGTTTAGTTATGAGTAGCTAAACTCTTAGATTGATTGAGCCATGATGAACCTATTGTAATATATGAATCAATAGTTGAAACTCTCTTTATTATCAATATTATTCAGTCTTTATTCAGAATTATTTGTGTTCATTGTTTTTCGTATGATTGTTTGCATGACTATTAACCCTAACTTCTTTCAATCACATAAATTGATCTTAGGAATTGAATGACTACTAACCCTAGCTTTTAATCCTGAAATAGTAATTCTGTTTAATTCAACATAGGAACCTAGAGATATGAAATTGAGGATTATGACTTATGAATTAACGTTCTAACATAGCTTCCACGGTTATTCAATCGGTTTAAGAGATTAAAAGGTTATGTTGGAACATGTGTGGAAATTGAGTTAAAAGACTAAACACAAATTCCCATGTTGGGTAGAACTAGTGTTGTGTGAATTGAAAAAAGTGGAAGTTCCAC
>Ga0228711_1011677_pt1 | contig 11069 bp, 8 predicted proteins | sample MedpolnodulmetaG_2_FD_177996 | JGI IMG/M metagenome (GOLD analysis project Ga0228711, IMG submission 177996) | Root nodule microbial communities from Medicago polymorpha collected in Santa Monica, California, United States - brown nodules | ecosystem: Host-associated > Plants > Roots > Nodule...
TATATATATATATATATTTATATATATATATATATATATATATATTATATATTATTGCATTTGGTTATAAATTTTTCACATATACTACACTTAAATAATTTTGATATATAAATCATTTGTCACATTGATGAATTATTTTTACAAATTTGCATGAGAAGCATATGGTGAGTCTAGAATATATAATCATGTTCCTAAATAGTGATTGTATTTTGTTGTTAGCTTAGCTTATTTTGTAGCCAATACTTTGTGCGTTGCCATGTCTATGACTACCCTATAATTCTTTATGACATTTTACAACTTCATTTTCAATGACCTCATCAAATTGTTTCTTTCTATAAATATCAACATTCTTCAAGGATCCTCTCATTCATTATGTTAGACAAGGAAAATGCATTTTGCCTTCAAAGAATTCGTTTTTTTTTTTTTTTGAATAAATGAAAACATTATTTTATCCATTTATGACATTTTTTTTTATGTTTGGTGTAACACCTAAAACCCACATATCATTTTCTAATAAAAGTATAATAATTATTAAAGCACGTAAGGGTGTCAGACATCTTCATCAATTCAAAAGTAATTTATTTAGATTAAAAAAAATAACGCAACATGATAGTTTTCAAAAACTTTAAAGTATACATCTCTTCACAATTTCAACAAAAACTGATTTCAATAGAATTCTAAAACATAGTCTAAAATAAAATAAATCCCCAATCCCTAGTGTCACAGATCAGAGCTTCGACTCGATAAAGACTCCCAAAAGCGATAAGTAAACGAGTATGCTCCAAAGCCATCCTCAGAGACTCACTGCTACTAAACTTCTTCTTCCTGCAAATCTACACTACAAGGGTGCAGGCGCCCAACCCGCCACTAGAGGGTGAGAATATATTCAACATAAGTGATGTATAAAAACACATGTATAGATTCAGATAAAAGAACACAACGATTACATTTAGACATATATGCATCATAGTCGGATAATATTCACATTTAAGTATAATGTTTCATTTAATAAAAATCAAATAGGCATCAATCAACATCTTATAATAACATATAAGCATCAACAACATTTAAGAATATCAAGTAGACATTAATAAAATACAAATCATTCCCACATAATCATATAGAAGCACATCATTGAATATCACATCTTTAAATAGTTACACATCTTAAAATATCACATCTTTTAATTACACATCTTCAAATAGACCTACAGTTATGTATGCAATGTCTCTAACTCGACTCTATATGCATGTGGTACTAGTTTTGGATATCAGAGTTATATTACTGATTTATCCCCATCTTTAAATCACATCTTTAAATCGGACTGACCATGAACGCATGAACATCAAGTAATGACTCAAAATTGCACATCTTTGTATGACTCGATAACTACACATCTTTAGATCACACATCTTTATATAGCACATCTTTGTATGACACATCCTTATATCAACACATCTTTATATCACACATCTACAAATAACACATCTTTATATAATACATCTTTAAATCACACATCTTTATATAGCTTAAATCACACATCTTTAAATAACACATCTTTATATCACACATCTTTAAATTGCATCATTGTCAAATACACATCATTAAAAAGCACTTCAGTTATACATCGTTAATTAACACATCAATTTTACATCATCAAATAATTCAGAGAGTATACTTCATCAATTACACTTTGTTAAATAATTCATCAATTAAAAAAAATGTTGAATATCCAGATGGATTTCTAATAGGAACCGTATTCCACTCTTATAGTATTACTATTAAGGCTTAATTGCAGTTTTAGCCCCTTAACTTTCTCAAAGTTGTGATTTTGACCCCTTAAGAAAAAAAACTACAAAACAGCCCCCTAAGTTTTGCAACTGTAGCAATTTTAGCCTCCCAAGGCAAAAAAATAAAAAAATAAATAACACGTGGCACCACACTTAGGGTGCCACGTCAGCGTAGACCGAGTCAATATCAGTCTTTGGGGCCAAAACTGCTACAGTTGCAAAACTTAGGGGGCTGTTTTGTAGTTTTTTTTCTTAGGGGGCCAAAATCGCAACTTTGGAAAAGTTAGGGGGCTAAAACTGCAATTAAGCCTACTATTAACCCATATTCAAATTCTCACTAAAATATTAAATATTTATTTCTACATAAGTTCCCTCAGTTCTATCTCCTGTAACTACTATTAATTCCTAGAATTCAATTCCCACTAAGCATAAGACATACAATTTTCTATATGTGAATACACATTATATCTTAGTACTAACTAACTTCATGACATGATCAATTTCTAGTTGAGCCAAATCTAAAATATCTAGGAAAGTTCAATTTCATATGAGCTTAATTCCAATTTATACCAAAATATATTTATTCCCAAAAACCAAATTGACGAAACATAGACTCCACTATTAATCATTCCCATTATTAGGCACAAAAGAAGGTTGACATTTACTTACTAATGAATACCAGTTGAGAGAATCACCTAAGGAGCTACCCCCATACTTAACCGAGAGAGTAACTAACAAGACTCAAGAAACTAAATACCATTCTCTATACAACAAACTTTATATAACCAACCCACTCACAAATTTACGTTGATCAACCTATAAAAAGAAGGAACCAAATTCAACCCAAATCATATGCATTATTTCTTTATGCATTAAAATAAAATCTTGTCTCAATCGATCACCGGTTTACATCGATTTTATTTTTTTATATATAAATTGATTTTCCAAATTTCAATCCAAATCCGTCAAAGGCCTATACCAAGTAGCAACGAATGGTGAATTATTACGACCTTAATCAACAAGTCCCAAATAAAAATACTAAGTAAATAGCTGCACAGTTAAAGGATGTGTCTAATAAAAATATAATTCGGTATTTCCAAAACCACAACATAACCATGTATTATTCCCAAAGTTAGCACATCGACACCATCAAATCAGATATAATCACAACAACAGTTAAAGCACGAATTTAACATAAATTCATTAAAAGATCATGGAAACAAGAAAGAAAAGAAAAACACAACCCTTCACTACCCACATGAGTACACAACCCTTATGATGAATAAAATTTCCCCCTTACCTCTAGTTTTGCGAAATTGATGATTTCCTACGGTGAAAGCTTTCTCTAGGTTCTTCTCGATATGCCTCCTTGCCTCTTCTCTCCACAACCCTAATTTTTCTTTTGCAGCTTTGTTTCTCTCTTTCTCGGTAACCCTTCTTTTCTAATTCTCTTCTCTATTTATAAGCTGCAATTGAGTTTGTTACAAATCTTTATAGATTATTATATGTTCTCTAGGTTTGTTACTAAACTTTTCAGATTACTATTTGCACCTCTAGATGTTGTTACTATTCTTTTTGTAACTACACCACCTTGCTATTCACACCTCCCTCTGCTTAGATCATTAAAACACTACTCAGCTCACTAACTACATCTCTATTCTATCCAATTTTACTAATCCACCTCCGTTCGCACTCTATTTTCTTATTCTCTCTAAAAACTCTATCTATTTTATTTTTTTAAACATTATTTTCTCCAACTCTATTTAATTAAACTACTACCATTAATTAAAGCTCTAGTTTATATATGCTACCCTTACTAATTCAATGTCTCTATCCCAATTAACTAAACAACCTCACCCAAACATGTTAAAATGGATTTAATTCAAATAAAAATAATTAAAAAAAATAAATAATGTCAAACAATCAACGTTGCTACTAATAATAATAATATTAATATTATCTAATAAGTATATTAATAAAATAATATTAAAAATCGGGGTGTTACATTTGGTATCAACCAAGAACGATCAATATGTGTTTTGTGATTCTTTATTGGACTTTGTACGGTCAATATGACTTTATAAAAATAAAAACACATATTTAACCCTACAATTTGAGATTCTTCTTATTTTTGACCCTCTAATATACACGAAGTCCATAAAAGTGACTTAGAAGTTGAAATTTTTCATGATTTTTTCAAACATGTTAAGTAATGGATATTTGGCAAGTGAACCAAATTCAATCGAAGTAATAAAAATTCGTTTCCACGAGGACTGTATTTAATTTCTACTTAGCAATTTCATTATAAAAAAGGATGTATAAATCTATATTGATGCCCCAGTAGTTGAGTTGTTTTGTAACATAAACAGATTAAAAACAATAAATGATTGGTTTTAGAAAATTTGAGAGAAGCATGGTTAAGACCTTCGAATCCTCTGAAGTTCTCCTATGGTAATTTGCACTCCTAGTTCAAACAATGATTATTTAGTTTCACGACATATTAACTTAGTAACTCTACCCAATCCCTTGACCTAGAGTTGTTCCCGCAAGTAACAACCCCTTAACGTTAATCCCTATGTCATAACCTAATAATGATTTATCTTTAACTTGATTACTTAGGTTAAACCTATTACCTAGTTCAGAGTCAAAAACTAGGATCAGTGGTCATTCAATCTCTACGATCAATTTGCATATTCATAAAACTAGGGTCAGTAGTCGATGATAAACATATAATAAACATTAAACAAAAGGTAATATGAATAAAGACTAAACTTTCATTGAAATTCAAGGGAGTTCAACAAATTAAGGTTCCCATAGGATTTCATCATATTCATCTTAGGCTTAACCACAAAGAGATTAGCTACACATGTTCATAAAAATAAACAACAGAGAAAAGAAAATTAACCGAGAGTTCCGTTGTTGCCTCCTGAATTTGCTTTCTAATCGCTGTTCATCTTTGGCATGGTGTAGCTCCCCAAAACGTCAATTCTTCCAAAAACCTTCTTTTACCGAAACGAGATGATGATTTTATGTGCTGTGCAGCTCGCTTCATGATGATGTGGCTTTAAGTTCAAAGTGAATTTTGAGGCAAACGCTCTCTCCTCTCTCTTGCGACAAAACAGATACAGTAACCGCCTTCCTTTTCCCTTTAATCCAAACCTTTCCCCAAAGATGTTGCCTTCAGATTCATGGTGGTGCTTTGGGACCTCACATTTGCACCATCAACACGCCCCAGTGGGGGTGGTTAGTCCGACGGCGTTGTCGTCGTTCTGATGTTGAAAACTCCTCTCGCCTCCGCCGAGAAGAGGGGTTTGACTCGTTTTTTATCCATCTACTTGTTGATCTCTTGCTCGTCATTTAGATTGAAAATGGTTTTGTTTCTCAAGTTCATCCTTTTGAGCTTCTACATCACGAATCCTTGGTGATCTCTCCGGTGGCCGTGGATTTTGTGTTGCTCGAAGCTGTCTGGTTTTATTTTATGGTCACCGTCGCCGCCGACGGCCAAAAAGGTGTTTTTGTGTTCGCCGCTATCTTCTCAAACCCTTTCGGGTAGGTTCATCAATGCCGGTTCGTTCAGATCTGGTTTCAGGTTTCAGTTCGTTTGCAGATCCGTTTTGTCCTTCGCTGACTCTCTTGGCCTCTTTCGTGGTGGAGCAAGGTGTCTGAGCGTGTGATACACGGTTGTTTCAAGAATTTCTCACATGATGGAGGATACGGATTGTTTGGCCAGAAATGGCGTTGTTAACTTGTTGTTCTTGATCACAATGGGTTGTTGGTTGTGAATTTGTTATCGTGTTGGTGATAGGGTTCACCACCATAAGTAAAATTTCAAGTTTTGCTTGAATTCGTTGTTTTTGCTCGTGTACATTTGTGCATCACTATTTTTTTTCAATTTGGTTTCGGGTCCGTATGCGGACTCGCTGGATTGTACTGGTGTTGCGTGTTTGTACACTTGTTGTTTTTTGATTCCTGTTTAGGCTGGTCTGTAATCTCTTTGGGGTCACATTTATGTTTTCTATTTTGTTTTGTTCTTTGGGTCAGGTTTTGATGTAGTAAATCCGCAAGTGCACGATTTACCGATGTAGTAATAAAAGAGTATCGTTCCGATATGGAGTTATGAATTCAATTAACTTTCTTTCAACAATGATTAAAAAAGAGTTTGAGTTGAAAAGAATGGATTTTTATTTGAAAGAAAATAACAATAATAAAAAGTGTCTTGGGATTATTGGTTCGTCATGGCGACAAAGACAAGTTTCTCTTTAGCCTATCACATCTCCTTTCGGTTTCAGTGAGTGTATTTCTCTAGCAACCACGCCTATTCTCATGGTTGATTGCTATTGGAATCCTTGAAGAACGAAACTTTATTGTTTCAAGGTTTGCTAGATTATTCTCATGTTTTGCAATCCTTGTCTAATTTCACTTGTTCCAATATCAAAACTTCTTCTTTCGATGCTTTGCTTTGATATTTGTGATGATGAATTAACAAGTACTAAACCTGCGTTGTCACTTTATGAATTTAATACTTGTTAATTCATTATAAAAACAGTGAAATTAGATTAGAAAATAGATTTACATAAAATTAAGGTTCGAGGCTTGGTTTGATAGGGATTAGGTCATTAGACTCATTCAACAATCCCAAAACAAAGAAGTCTACTCACTCACGTTCATTGTAGACATAAAGAAGAAGAAGAAGAAGAACATAAAATAAAATAACGAAAATAAAGATGAACTTTTATTCAAAGAAACAATTGTCACTTATTATTTCCAAGAACAAAAGATGATTTACAAACTAAATGGCTGCTCTATTTATAGTCTAACATTGACTTGAGCCCCAAGATTTAAATCACTAAAGTGTTGCACAAGAAAAGATGGGCTCTAGGTCAGAAATACTAAAATAGACAGCTTGTCGAAGAAGCAAAAGCAGCAAAAGGGCAATATGGGGTGCGCCTATGCTATATTTTGGCACAAGATCTTTCAATTCTTTGCACAAGATATTTTTGTATAAGATCTTCATATTTTTGGCATGAATCAGCTCTAATTCTTCTTTCTTTTGCTCCAAGACTCAATCTTTTGAATATTTGTTCTTGAAATAAAATAATTTGCAATTGAAGTAAAATAGCTCTAAAAGAAAATAAAAACATATTGAATCTAAATAAAATAAACTTAAATATTATATAAAAAACACTAATAATTGACTCATCAGGTTTATGTCCCCCCAGTTGTAACTTTTTACGTTTAATCTATCTATTGGTTAGCAAATGGTTTTCCATTTGCTTCCTTTTTGCCTAAAAAAAAAAAAAAACTCACGTGCTTCCGTTTTGTTACAATTTGTTATCTTTTTTCTTGGTCCACATTAATTCACAAACCATGTTTTGGTTTAGGGTATTACTTTTCCCACCCTATGCCTTTCCTCGCGCGCCCTATTTTTTTCTCCCAAAAATACCCTTTGTTCGGATTATATAATCTGAACTAATTCCGGAATAATAATTCCGGATTTATTCGTGGTTTTTGGCACTTCATCTACCCTGATGGATGATGATGCCAGTTATGAATAGATGGATTCAGATTATATAATTCGAAAAGTGTAGAAAACTTCCGGATTATAGAATCTGAAACGTGTAAATCACCCCGTTGAAAGTCAACAAATGGGGTGGGAAATGATGTTTCCGGATTACATAATCCGGAAAGTGTTAAAACTGTCCGGATTATATAATCCGAACTGCATCAGCACAGAAACAGAAGCCATTTGTTTTGGCTGAACCTCTGTTTTGACGCTTTTAGCTTGCTTCTAAATAGACATAGCATGTCGGTGACCATATGTTCTAATAGTAAATTTAACTTATAACATAACAGTTATCAACACAACATGATTTTCAAACATAACATTAATCAAATATAATTAAAAATTATCCAAGATTACATAACATTAAAAATTATCCAAATGTTACATCATTAAAATTTATCCAAGATGTTCAAACATAACATAACACAATCAACTCCTAATAACTACACCCATACCACCGCCACCTCTGCCACCACCCTTGCCACCTCTGGCACCCCTGCCTCCTTCAGTAGCTCCCCGATGATGGTAAACTTTCCCATCATGCACCTCTTTCAACGCATCCTCCAAATGCTACCATTCCTTAGTCCCTTTCAGCACCAGACCACTTCTCATTACAACATAGATGTGGTCTCTGATGCGGCTCATCCTTCTGCTATGCTGTAAGCACCCAAGGTCTTCATCCTCCTGAGCAGCTCGCGCATCAAGGACCTCACGCTCCAGCGGCACCGGTACCGGCATTTCAAGAAGAACCATGTGTGGATGGGAATGGCGATAAAACCAATCGATGTATCCATCTACTGCCTCCACATTATGAACTGCACGCTCTCCCAACTGCTGAGGTGTCAGCGCATAATCAAGTACACGCCGAAAGCAGTTTGTGATCTCTGCCAAATTAACATCAGGAGGTGCACTCTCAACGGGATGTCTCGTGTATGCTCTGAACCCTCCCAAACTGACGAAGCACCCTCTCCGGCAGATATCTCACCATGCGGTCTCCGTATCTCAGCCATCCAGAGTAAAGGCTGACCTGCTCAAACCGACGTGCCGCACGGTGGTCTCCATATGGGGCCATGACAACTCTCGTCAAATCCAGCGCATCCAGATGGTTTATGTAGTTGTCCACTGTGCCTAAACCAGACAGTGGTAAAAATAGCATCGCGCGTGGATCCTGATTCTCTCTATATCCTGCCCATACATCCTTGCTTCTCATACTTGGGAAATGCTGAAACACTCAAGCCTGCACCAAAGACAACCACATGTAAATATACAAACCATAAACACTTACATTTAAAAACATTAAACATAATTTTTATTTTATACCTGCAACAAAGTTAGGTATCCTGCCACCTGACTGCAGTTCCAACGTGCAGCATTGTTGAGCTCCCTATACAAGTGAGATAGTGCCGCAACTCCCCATGAATAACCAGCAACAAGACCAAGGTCTCTAAAGTACCTCAGGTAGACAACATCCACAACCCACTGGCTCTTGTCAGTGAAGATCGTGATCCCCACCAAGTATAACAAATATATACGGACACACTGGTCCGGCAACCTCCGCACCTCCTTAGTCACACCATACTCGGTCACCAAATCCCTCTGCTCCTTCAAACGCTCCTTGAAATTCCTCTCCAAGTAGCCAAATCGACCTCTTTAAGAGCATCACCAGATCAGACCCCAAGTACGTCACCATCTATTCCACCGCCTCGTCCCGTGATATGGACCCGTGGGATAGGAGCATGCCGTCAATGGGGAGACGCAGCAAACATGCCACATCATCAAGTGTGACTGTCATCTCCCTAAACGGAAGGTGGAAGCTGGAAGTCTCCTCGTGCCACCTCTTCACCAAGGCACAAATCAGACCATGGTCAATCTGGCTGTAGTTGGTATCTTGAAGCCAACCAAGGTCGGTGCCCTGCAATCTGTCCTGCCACCACTGTGCAGCCATTATAAGGATGGTTTCTTTAACATGCATCTCCCCAATCTTCTTTCCGTTGCTGATGCATTTTAATTTTCCACGCCACTGCAAATAATTAAAAACAATACCTAAACATTAGTTTACACTCATTGCTTCACAAACAGATTTAACAGTACATAAACAAGCAGTATCACAAATATCAATATCATTTTCACACAGATTAACATTAATAAAGTGAGTTTAACATCAATAATTTCCTCGCCCTCAGACGCCTTCCTGGCCACTGCACATGGTACATCCACAGCAGGCCAATCTCGTGTGGGCCACCGGGATAGTCATCTAGTGGCTCAAGGTCCACCACCTTCTCCTTCTTCTTTCGCCTTCGCCGTGGCTCGACATCTTCCATTTCCTCGTCCATAGCCTGAAGCTCCTCCTCAAGCTCCTGCTCCGCCATATGCTGCAACTCCACATTAGGCTACTCTTGCTGCAAGTCCATATACTCTTGCTGCTCCGGCTGATGCTCGACGTCAGCACGGCGTCCTTTGACACCACCCCAACGCCTCGGAAGAAAACCTTCCTCCTGCAACTTTTGGGTACGCTCACTCCTACGGGAAGCATGCCCTGCCTCCCTTGTGCACCGAGTCGAGGACGAACCTTTTGTAGCATGCATATTAGGGTATTCAAACATCACAATCAACCAGAGCAAAACAAACAGCACAAAACAGAAGCAAAAAAACATTATGGTTGTTTCCAGATTTCAATTTCCGGACTGCAACAATCTAGTCCGGAAAACGTAATCCGGATTGCTCCAGACCAGAATTCAAAAAAAATATCGGATAAATTAACCATGCATGTGTACAAAAATTGAACTAACCTTCCATGATGCTTGACAAGGGTTGAAATGCGGTGCTTTTGAGCAAGAAAACTCCAAATTTGGACAAGATTTGTGGTGTTCGGAATTTGGGATAATGTAGAGGGGGGGAAGGAGAGAGTGGTGAAAGTGATACTAATTGACCAATAGAACATTACTTGACTCATTAAATTAATAATAACAATTTATTTAAAAGGACTTTAAATTAAGTACTAAACTAATAAAAATAGAATTAAAACTTAATTAAAAGACTTTAAAAATGTGATATGAAGGACTGTCATCATTTAGAATGTTAAATAATGATTTTTCACAAAAAAAAATATAATTTTTCGACGCGAGATCAATTAATTATGAATTTTTGAAGCGCCAAAAATTCAAAAAAGAAAACAACGGAAATCCTTACTTAAAAATTGAATTTTCAGATGACTGACCGTAGAGACATCTATAAAAAATTTATAGCATTTCGAATAAGCCTCAATTTATTTTGATTTTTTTAAACTAAAATGTACAAAATTATAATTTTGTTTTGAGTAAGCATATAGTCACGTATCAAATTTTGTTCTCTAATTATTTAGGCATAGTTATAACATCATAAGAATCTTCACCATAAAATGAGGGATGAGATCATTATAAATTGTTTAAGAAATTCTTAATTATGAGGAAAGAAAATTCATATTTAATCATTCTTTTGATGAAAAATTCTATTTTTTTTTTTGGAAAACCATATTTTAAAGTTGTAAATATGCCTACAAAAAATTATGAAAAAAAATTCAAGAACATTGCTTCCATTTCATTAATGGTAATAATACATGAAGATGAGAAAAACACGAGAAGGGGGTTGAATTTTATTGACTTTTTCTGAAAATATTTGTAAGTGTTTAAATAAAATAGAGCAAGCAAGATAGATAGATAGATAGATAGATAGAGAGA
>Ga0228711_1011678_pt1 | contig 11068 bp, 19 predicted proteins | sample MedpolnodulmetaG_2_FD_177996 | JGI IMG/M metagenome (GOLD analysis project Ga0228711, IMG submission 177996) | Root nodule microbial communities from Medicago polymorpha collected in Santa Monica, California, United States - brown nodules | ecosystem: Host-associated > Plants > Roots > Nodule...
ATTACTAAAATGTTGCACAAGAAACCATGGGCTCTAAGTCAGAAATACTAAAATAGGCAGCTTTTGTCAAAGAAGCAAAAGCAGCAAAAGGGTAAAAGGGGCACGCCACTTTGTTATATTTTTGCACAAGATCTTCAAATTCTTTGTACAAGATATTTTTGTATGAGATCTTCATATTTTTGGCGTGAATCCTTGCACAATTTATTTTCTATGAGATCTTCGTATTTTTGGCACGAATCAGCTCCAATTCTCCTTTCTTTTGCTCCAAGACTAAATCTTTTGAATATTTGTTCCTGAAATATAATAACTTGCAGTTGAAGTAAAATAATTCTAAAAGAAAATAATATTTAAATAAAACTAAATCAAATCTAAATAAAATAGACTTAAATAACATATTAAAAACACTAACTTATTGACTCATCATCTAGCAAACCTTGAGACATATAAAGTTTCGTTCTTCAAGGATTCCAATAGCAATCAACCATGAGAATAGGCGTGGTTGCTAGAGGAACACACTCACTGCACCTTGAAAGATGATTTGATATGCTAAAGAGAAACTTGTCTTTAGAAAGTAGATCGAATATAAAGTTATGGTTTAGGGTTTGTTTGTGAAGGATTCGTTATTATGATGAACCAATAATCCTAGGGCGCTTTTTATTATTATTCTTTTTAACCTTTAAAAACTCAATCTCTACAATCAAACTTTCTTCTAATCATCTCTTAAAAGTTAATTAAATTGAACAACTCCCCGTTGGAACGAACTCTCTTTTTACTACTTCGGTAAAACCGTACACTTGCGGTTTTGCTCATCAGAAAGGCCAAGGTGAACCATTACAAGGCGGAGAATAATAAGAAAGGAAAAGGTCATGGATTTGAGAAACCGTACAACAAGGACAAAGGAAAGAAGAAAGAGGTTGGTGGAGACTCTAAGCTGAATCTAGCTAATGTCAGATGCTTTAAGTGTGCAACTTTTGGTCATTGCTCCAATCACTGCAAGACGGGAGATAGTTGTTTCAAGTGAGGTCATAAGGGTCACAAGTCATTTGAGTGCAAGAAGGATATGAATGATATTATTTGTTACAACTATGGTGAGAAGGGTCATATTAGTACTAAGTGTACCAAGCCGAAGAAGGCGGCGGGTAAGGTGTTCGCTTTGAATGTGGAGGAAGTGGAGCAGACGGATAATCTCATATTAGGTATGTCTTTTATCAATAGTACTCCTTTGATTGCAGTTATTGATACCGGTGCTACTCATTTTTTTATCTCGGTTAGTTGTGTTGAGCGTTTGAATTTGGTTGTAACTCCGTTGTTGCGAGGGATGGTCATCGACACCCCGACCAGTGGCTCGGTGACTACTTCCTTGATGTGTGCTAGGTGTCCTATTAATTTTGGTAATGTTGATTTTGAGTTAGATCTTGTGTGTCTTCCGTTGAAGCATATGTATGTGACTTTTGGTATGGACTGGATGTTGTCTTTTGGTGTTAGCATTAATTGCTTAACCAAGAGTGTAACATTTTCTAAGCCAATAGCTGAAGTAGGTGAGAAGTTCTTGTCCGCGGAGCAAGTGAAGAAGTCCTTGGACGGTGAAGCTAGTGTGTTTATGATGTTTGCATCGTTGAAGGAAAATAGTGAGAAAGGAATTGGCGATTTATCGGTAGTGCAAGAATTTCCAGAAGTTTTCCTAACGACATTACCGAATTACCGCCGGAGAGAGGTGGAGTTTGCAATTGACTTGGTGCCAGGAACATATCGGATATCTGCATCAGAGTTGGGTGAGTTAAAGAAGCAGTTAGAAGAGTTGCTTGAGAAGCAGTTCATTAGGCCGAGTGTTTCTCCGTGGGATGCTCTAGCGTTGTTGGTTAAGAAGAAGGATGGCAGCATGAGGTTGTGTGTGGATTATCGGCAGTTGAACAAGGTGATGATTAAGGATCGGTATCCACTCTCGAGGATTGATGACTTAATGGATCAGCTAGTTGGTGCAGAAGTGTTCAGTAAGATTGATTTGAGATCAGGATATCACCAGATAAGAGTGAAGGCGAAAGATATATCCAAAAATGTGTTCCGAACGAGGTATGGACATTGAGTATTCTGTGATGCCATTTGGAGTGTCTAATGCGCCAGGTGTCTTCATGGAATATATGAATAAAATATTTCATCCTTTTTTGGACCGTTTTGTGGTAGTAGTTATAGATGATGATTTTTAGGTGTATTCGAAGTCAGAGGAGGAGCATGCTGAACATTTGAGGGTTGTGTTGCGTGTCTTGAAGAAGAAGCAGTTATGTGCTAAGTTGTCGAAGTGTGAGTTTTGGTTGTGGGAAGTAAGTTTCCTTGGTCATGTGATTTCGAAGGGTGGTATTGCAGTGGATTCGTCGAAGGTTGATGCAGTGTTGCAGTGGGAATTGCCTAAGTCAGTTTTAGAGTTAGAAGCTTTCTTGGATTGGCAGGTTATTATCAGAGGTTTATTTAAGGATTCTCTAAGTTGGCGTTGCCATTGACGTAGTTCACTCGGAAAGGACAAGCTTATGTTTGGGATTCTAAGTGTGAGAAGAGATTCCAAGAGTTGAAGAAGAGGTTGACTTCAGCGCCAGTGTTGATTTTTCCGAATCTGAAGGAATCGTTTGTTGTGTATTGTGATGCTTCTAAGATTGTCTTGGTGGTATGTTAATGCATAATCGTCAGGTTGTGGCTTATGTGTCGAGGCAGTTGAAGGTGCATGAGAAGAATTATCCGACTCATGATTTGGAGTTAGCGGCAGTTGTATATGCGTTGAAGATTTAGAGGCATTGTTTGTATGGTTCTAAGTTCGAGGTGTTCAGTGACCACAAGAGTTTGAAGTAATTGTTTGATCAGAAATAGATGAATATGAGGCAAAGAACGTGGTTCGAATATCTTAAGGATTTTGATTTTCAGTTGAGCTATCATCCTGGGAAGGCGAATGTTGTGGGTCATGCTTTGAGCAAGAAGGCGTTGCATATGTCTGCTTTGATGGTTAAAGAGTTGGAGTTGCAAGAACAGTTTCGAGATTTGAGTTTGGTTAGTGAGCTGACGTCGGATGGTGTTAAATTGGGAATGTTGAAGCTAACGAGTAATATTTTGGAAGAGATTAAGAATGGTCAGAATGAAGATTTGGAACTTGTGGATCGAGTGGTGTTGGTTAATCAAGGTAAAGGTTTGGACTTCAGATTGGATGAGAACGGTGTTTTGATGTTTCGTGATCAAGTTTGTGTCACGGAGGTGCTAGAGCTTAAGAAGCGGATTTTGGACGAAGGTCACATGAGTCGTCTGAGTATTCATCCATGAGTGACGAAGATGTATCAGGATTTGAAGAGGTTTTTTTGGTGGCCTGGAATGAAGAAGGATATCGCAGAGTTTGTTTATGCTTTCTTGGTTTGTCAAAAGTCGAAGGTTGAACATCAGAAGCCGTCAGGTTTTATGCAACCGTTGTTTGTGCCAGAGTGGTAATGGGATAGTATCTCTTTGGATTTTGTCAGAGCGTTGCCAAAGAATGTGAAGGTGTTTTAATTCGATTTGGGTGATTGTTGAATGACGAAGTTGGTACATTTTGTTCCTATCAAGACCGGTATGTTTGTGGCGAGGTTGGCTGAGATCTACATTGAGCAGATTGTCAGGTTGCATGGTATTCCTTCTATTATTGTGTTAGATTGGGATCTGAGGTTTACTTCTAAGTTTTGGGAGAGTTTGCAAGCTGCGTTGGGAACTGAGTTAAGGTTGAGTTCTGCTTATCATCCCCAAACTGATGGTCAGACAGAGAGCACTATTCAAAGTTTGGAAGATTTGTTAAGAACTTGTGTTTTCGAGTAGGGTGTTAGTTGGGTCGAATGTTTACCGTTGATTGAGTTTACTTACAACAACAATTTTCATTCTAGTATCGGTATGGCACCACTTGAGGCTTCGAATGGTAGAAGGTGTAGAACGCTGTTGTGTTGGTACGAGTTAGGTGAAAGTGCTTTGTTGGGACCGGAAGTTGTGCAAGAGACTACGGAAAAGTTTAAGATGATTCAAGAGAAGATGAGAGCGTCTCAGAATAGGCAGAAGAGTTATCATGATTAGAGGAGGAAGGACATTAAGTTTCAGGTTGGTGATCATGTGTTTTTGAGAGTGAATCCTGTAGCCGGTGTTGGACGTGCTTTAAAGTGTCGGAAGTTGACTCCTCGTTTTGTTGGACCGTTTGAGATTGTTGAGAAGGTTAGGGTTGTAGCGTATCGGATTGCGTTACCACCGTCTTTGTTGAATCTTCATGATGTGTTTCATGTGTCTCAGTTGCGGAAGTACGTGTATGTTGTGTCTCACGTAATTCAAGTGGATGATTTGAAAGTAAGGGATAATTTGACCGTTGAGACTTGCCAGTTAGAATTGAGGATCGCGAGGTGAAGCAGTTGCAAGTCAAAGAGATTGTTTTAGTGAAGGTGATTTGGGTTGGACCAACTGGTGAGAGTGCTACTTGGGAATTAGAGTGTAGGATGAAGGTTTCGTATCCGGAGTTGTTTCCTTCAGGTAATTTTCGAGGGAAAAAATTCTTTTTAGGGGAGGAGAGTTGTAACAGCCCGATTTTCGTTAGATTTATTTTAATTAATTATTATATGTTTATATGTGCTTATATGTGATTAATTGCCTCTGTGTGTATTTTGGTTGGGATTAGTGGAATTCGGTATTAGAAGGGTATTTTGGTCATTTGCAAGCAAGGGTAAATTAGTAATTTCATTGTGAGATTATTTTTAGTGTTTTAAGTGGGAACCATTAATTTTTACTAAGTTACTAATAGATTGCGGTAATTGGTTAAAAGCCGGTAACTATTTGTTATTTTTACCGTGAGAGGTTTGAAATGTTGTGAATTAGTTAATGAGAGTCTTAAGCCCATTAAGATATTTTGAGGGTTAAGCCCATTAGTGTAGAGCCTTTATAAACTCATTTCATAACAGGAAGTAGGGTTCTAGCATTCATTACACATAACTTTTGAGAGAGGTAGAGAGAGAAAGAGCTAGAGGAAGAGAAAAAGGGTTAGAAGAAGATCTAGAGAGAGAAAGCTTGGATTGGAGATTTCAAACCAAACCTATATGACAATAAACCTAATCATCAATTGAAAAAAACAATACACATGAAATTGAATAATTGAGTGGGTATCCAAGTTAAATTGACATAACCTAAATTAAATGGATTTAGATTAACCTTTTGAGAAAACACTACTTAGATCAAAAACTAGTAATTCACTTATCAATTAATCAATTAATCAAGTGTTAGATTAAAAAGTAAAGAGAGAGAGAGAGAACACTGAAGTTTATAGTAGTTCACCCTTGTTTGTCCTCGTTAAGGGCTACGTCTAGTCTAATTGATGAAGTACGCCTTCACCACGGTCATCCATTATGTTTGAAAAGTTGATTACAATGTTTACAAGAGTTCCTTCAAATTAAATCCATAATTTTTCAACTCATGTGTAAAACACTCCCCCAAATTTCAAGTACCCCTTGAATTTGGTGCTCCTTGAATCTTCAGATCCTTGAATTACCCGTGCACTCCTTCGAACTCTTCACTCGAGTCTTCAATTCTACGTTCGGCAAACGAACCCCCTTCGACTTCAAGAACGGTTAGAAAGAACCCCAAGTCCTTTAGAGGTGGAATGAGATTACTCACTTCCTTTGAAGCCTTGATTAAGCCCAATCAATCTTCTTGAGAGAACCAACTTACAATCCCTACTAGCACTCTAGAGAGTCTATACACTCAAAGAACAAAGTGATTCTAAGAAAAAGTATTTAATCTTGAAGAATGTATGAACAATGAGTTTTTGAGACCTAGAGAGAATAGATGCAAATGATTCAATACTTTAGGGGAAAGGAGGAGAATATTGTATATAGTAGTGAGTGGAAAGGCTAAAAATTCGCACAAAATTAACTAAGTTAATCGATTCACTTAATGTATGAATCGATTCGAACCATATAAGACAAAAGAAAGAGAAGGAAAAATGTGATGAAGAATGAAACGTGTCAAGTGAAAAATGAGATGATTCAAACAAGCCCAGAAGAAGATTGATACGATTCAAGGCTAGATTGAATCGATTCAAGCTATGTTAGAGAGTTTGATGAATCGTTTCAACCAAGGAATCATATGATTCATACTTGAATTGATTCACTATATAGGTGATACGATTCAAAATAAGGAAGAGAGTACAAAATGCTCAAGAGCTGTGTGAAATGATTCAAACTTTGTGTGATACGATTCAACTGAAGTCGGAAAGAAAATGCAACATTTCTAAGACACAGGAAATGCAATTGTGTAAAAAGGAATGAGATGAACCACTTTGTCCATCAATACCTGTCATTCTAGGGTTCTTTTACAACCTATCTAAACAACAACGATATACAAACAAAAAGGGAACATCATTAAAAACTATTTAGCTAGCTAAAGGCTTCAATCTCCCCCTTTTTGATGATGTCAAACGAGGATATGTTGATGGTTTAAACTTAGCTCCCCGTTAAACTTATAGCAGGCAACAATATGTATATGTATAGCATGTATCACAATATACCGCAGTCTAATCAGATAATCAGATCACATGAGCAAGCATCACACAAACATAAACAACAACAATAGGCATACAAGTACCACAACTTAAAGCATCACTCACATAAGCATATATCAAAGCGATACAAGTACCACAACTTGAAGCATCACTCACATAAGCATATATCAAAGCATTATATCAACATACATAAACATCATTATATCAGCATACATAAACATACTCCCCCTTTGATAACATCAAAAAGAGATATAAAACGTAGTAAGTTTAAAAGAGAAAATTGAGCCACAACAAGCAGAAGTATTAAGGTGCAAGAAAAGTTATGCCACAACAAGCTAACATAGTATTAAAGGTATGAGACAAGAGAACAAAATAAAAGAAATTTTTATAAAATGCATGAAAAAAAAAGAAACTTCAATGCATCAGTTTTCATTTGTTGGGTCAAGGGATCCGGGTGCATCATTTTCCTTAGAAAAGAAGTCAGCAGATGAGCCAGCAAGATTTGTATTCCACCTGTGAAACTGCTCCTTCATTTCATTGAACTGAGTCTCTTGAGTATCAAACTTGTGGTTGATTTCGAGGAATTGTTCATCTTTATCTTTGAACCTTTGTGTCATAAAGGCCTTAAGATCAGTAATGTTTTCCAACACCTGAATCAAACCAACTCCTTGAGATTCAAATCCTTGCTGAGTTTCAACATTCTCAGGGTCATAATCAGGATCACTATCCTCCTCAGCCTCTTTCCTATCTGCATCACTCTCTAAGTCATTGTTTAGGCTTGCCCTTATTGCATCAACCTCTTCAACTGTGGAATTAGCAGGAACATCAATATCATCATAGAACCAGAAATCACCATTATCATAAAACCAATTGCTTCTACCATCTTGATAATAATGCATCTTGTTGATAGCACCAATGTTAAGACCACTCCTAGGATTAGGTTCGGTTAAAAGGGTGTCATATGATTGAACATCATTTGAATTGAGAACACAACCCAGGAAGGAAGGATAAGGTAGTCTCTTAGAATTATCCAGTTTGTAAGACACCATTCAATTGCAGAAAAATAGAGGCCAATTGACTAAAGTTCTATTCTTGATCAACCACATTAACCTTAAGTCAAGATCATCAATCCTACCGAAATTTCCTTGCTTGCATAGAATGATCTTGGGAATAATTTAGTGAAGAATCCTGTCATTGCATTTTAGTTGCATAGCGCTAAAATTGGAATACTCTAGAGGTATAATGCAGGATTTAGATACACTTTGCACAAAGGCAATTTTGTCATAGGTAGCAAAAGTGCTATCACTTTCAATGTTCACTCACGCACAAACCAGTCTAGTAAGATTAGTCCAACTACTAGGTGATAAAGAGACATCATGATTCTTGAATTGACACATAAAGCTAACACCATTTCCTATTCTTTCAGCTATACAGTAAAATGCTTTTACTTGTGATGAGCCATATGCATTTTTCAACTCAAGAAATCTTCCTAAATTTTGAAATACCAATAACTCTTTAAAACCAAACCCAAAACCATCTAAGTCATCAATATTGCAGAAGAATTGACTAGCAGTAAACCTAAGAGAGTGATAGGACTTCATATACCTGTCATATTCTTCCACAGACAACAAATCTTCCACCAATATGTTGGCAATTCCATCGTGAGAAATAGAGACACCCCCACCTCTTCGAGGTCTTCCTCTACTACTACTAGTCCTTGTACTAGGTTTAGGATCCATTTGAATGATGTGAGAAAAGAGTGTTGGGGGGATTTTTGGATTTTAGGGTGAAATGAGGGTTTATGGTTCGTGTATCAGAGAAGGAAGAGGGAAAGTCTGAGGTTTGTAATGAATGGCCAGGATACAAAGGAGTTATCAGATTTTTTACGCAAATGAATTGATTCACAATTTTAATGATACGATTCATTATGAATCGATTCATTTAAATATTAAATTGAGAGTGAATCGATTCAAAATGAAATTTTTTCCTGAATGCACATATGTGAACATATTAATAATTATGTGATAGAAAGTCATTTAAGAACATCCTAAACAAGAGCAAGTAGACAATCGCAATTGAAATACAAGCAAGCATGCAATTTTAGTCACACAAAAAATATAGCACGCAAAGGATGAAAGACAACCATCAAACACAAACTTATAAAGTCTACTAAACAATTAGAGAGAATATAAAAATGGAACGAGAGAGGTAAAAGAGAGATTTTCATCGAAAGATCAAAACGAATTTTAATCTTCCTAGAAAATTTTACCTACTATCAAAACATACTTACTCCCTTGCAAGAGTGCTTCAATAAGAATGATGATTGAGAGGTCACTTGTGATCAACCAACATGATAAGACAAATGGAGAGGTTATGTATTTAAAGTCCTTGAATATGTCTTTATCACACTTTTACTCATGATGTCCTTGAGAATTAAGGAGCTTATTGTGGAGCATCATCTTTGACTTGCTTCATTCATCATCAAACCTACACACACGAAAACAAACAAACCTTTCCCAATACTTTGGGAGTAAGTGAAAAACTAGGAATACCAACATTGATTTGTGAGATATAAGATGTACTTAATAATGTGAAAGTGAGAAAGAGAGCACATCTTACTTTTAGTGTCTTGGACAACCTAGAGGGACAAAGATCCTTCAAAGTTGCAAGACACAATTACACAAATCAATTAGGATTCCTTTGGCTTCCAACATAAGTTGGTGTCTTGGGATGGATTTCACAACAAGTAACTTTAGGCACCCACATCATTATCCCTTAGGAACTTCAACCCTCCTAATGTGACAATGAGGTGTGGTGTGGCCACTTATACCACAATAATGACACCTAATTGTAGGAACATAATTTTTGCTATGATACTTGTTTTTCCTCACATAAGAGTATTTTGTGTAAGGTCTTTTAAAAGGAACTCTTTCATATTTTGAATTCATAGCAAAAGTCATGGTACCCTTAGAGACACGCTCTAGCTTCTTATTTAGAGAATTTATCTCTTCATGAAGACTAGGGCAAATCTCAAAACTAGCAAAGTCCATCCAATTATCATATTTGGGTGACTTTGTTTTAGGTGACTCAATTGTGGGACTTACAATTTTCGTATTAACAAGTAAAGCATGCTCATCTTTCAAAATGGTTTTCTTTTGAGCAATTAGTTTATCAAAAGCATTTAGAGATTCGGCATGAATTTCCTCAATGGAATCTTGTAGGTCCTTATAGGTGGGTTTAAAATCGGAGTAAGAGTCGGAATCGGAGTTCGAGAAGATTACCTCATTTTTAGCTTTCTTTGTTTGACCCATGAAGCATAGGTCATCTTCATCCTTATTTTCGGCATCACTAGTATTAGAGGTAACTTCATCTTCTTCCCAAGCAATGTAGGCCTTTCTTCCTCTTGAGTTGTGATTGGCTCCGGATCTTCCTCTTTCCTTAGCAAGTTCCGGACATTCATTCTTGTAGTGTCCCACTTTGCCACAACCATAACAACTAACTACTCTCTCATCATTATCCGATTCTCTTCCTTTCATTGAGGCATTCCTAAAGTTCACTAGATTCTTGTCATTGTACTTTAACCCATTTCTTTTAATGTAACAGTTGTACCGTCTAACAAACATGCTCATTTCCTCTTCATTTATACTATCATCATCAGATTCTTCATTATTTTGAATTGAAGAGGTAGAGACGGACGAAGTGGTGTTCAAGGCAATGGACTTCCTTTCTTTCTTCTTAGAGTCATCCTCACTTGACTTGAAGCGATTGATCTCATGCTCATGTTCCTTTAGTTTGCCAAAGAATGTGATCATGCTAAGAGCATTGAGATTTTATGATTCCTTGGTAGCGGTAACCTTGGGCTACCATTCCTTTGTCATACATCTCAAAATTTTATTAGTGCAATCTTGGTTTGAAATTGTTTTACCAAGGTTTTGCAACTTGTTTACAATATGAGTGAATCTCATTTGTATAGATGAGATGATTTCACCATCATTCATGCAAAAAAGCTCATATTGTTGCACAATGGTATTGATTTTTGATTGTTTAACTTCATCGGTTCCTTCGTGAAGGGTTTCCAATGCATCCCACATATCTTTGGATGTCTTACAATGAGACACGAAATGATACTCATTAACTCCAAGAGAGGAGATGAGAATATTTTGTGCCTTCAAATCGTATTGGACCTTCTTTTTGTCATCATCGCTCCAATCGGCTTTAGGCTTATCTAGGACTACACCATTATCACCATCGACTATAATTTGTGGTTGAAACCGACCATTGATAACGGCGTCCCACACATCCATATCCACCGATTGGATGTGAACACTCATGTATTCTTTCCAATAGTCTTAATTCTCTCCCTCGAAAATAGGTGCTATATTATACGCCCCCTTGAGCTCCTTGCTTGCCATATGGATCAACTCTTCTGGTAGTTAGCCGTAAGAAGAGACCAAGCTCTATGATACCACTTGTTGGTCTATATGGCTAGATGATTACCAAGCTAGAGGGGGGGGGGGGGGGGAAAGGTTTTTT
>Ga0228711_1011682_pt1 | contig 11064 bp, 4 predicted proteins | sample MedpolnodulmetaG_2_FD_177996 | JGI IMG/M metagenome (GOLD analysis project Ga0228711, IMG submission 177996) | Root nodule microbial communities from Medicago polymorpha collected in Santa Monica, California, United States - brown nodules | ecosystem: Host-associated > Plants > Roots > Nodule...
TCATCTAGTTTGTTGCACTTTTTAAATGATAAAAAAAAAAACCAAACACACACACACACACAGATATATATATATATATTCATATCGTGTTTGTTACATTTGTTTTAATATTAAATTTATTCTTATCTATTTGTTATATGTGTTATTTGTATTGAAAATTGATTGTATTTTTAGAAGAAAAAATCAACCCAAAAGTACTGAAAGGAGTAGTTTTTTTTATATATTGTATAGATGATGCAATTGCCAGCTGTATAAGTGACAATTTCACACCATCTTAAATTTGCTTAGCGAAATATTCTCTTAGCGAAATTGTGCTTAGCGAAATTGTGCCCTGCAAATTTCAGCAATCTTAGTAACTTGTATTCGCTAAGTGAAGTAAATGTGCATATCTGCTAAATTAAAGAGTGGCGCTATGCCAGTTTATCAACATTTGGTTCTTCAACTTTGTTCATTTTAGACGTCTAAATATTACGAGTCTCGTGTATCAAACCCTAATACTTCTGTACATACAATGAAGTGGAGAAAATCACTTGTTTTCAGTCAATTATATTTAATAAGTGCCACGAAATATAAACCGGTGGTTAATAAATTTCATCAATGATAAATCGTTCAGGATAATTTGAATTCAATTATTGGATGAAACAATTTTTTGTCAGATTTTGATTACCTTCCAGTCAAACTCCGAATTATCATGACTCATATTTTTCATTAAAATCGAAAGGTTAACACATAAAAAATGTAATGAAATATATATTGAAAACTTTGTAAATTTGTCTCTTGTAGAGCTATCAAAATGGATCATAGCTGATGAATAATCTCATTAGTCCATATTTGAGCACACAGTGTCCGTAAAAAAGAAATGAAAATTATGGGTATTTTTTAGCCCTCAATAAAAAAAATGAATCAGGTCAAGCTAGCACATCAGTCTTCAAGTTGAGTCATCATCAACAACTTCATATGATTTTTGTAAAAATCGATATTAGTATAAATTTTAAAATAATTTAAAATATATTAAAACATGTAAATTAAAAAAAAGAGGTACATTTAGTTAAAAACGTTTAAAAATTTTAAGTTAATAACTGATTGTAGTCATTTGGTTTAGTTGAAGTAGTAATTTGAACTTTATTGATATTTAAATAATGTTAAAAAATTCCCCTAAAAAATTCCATCATATAGTATCTCACAATATACATGATTGTGATAAACTAATCATACATCTCACATGCATTTTGATTAGTGCCGCGAAATTCGTTGCCAAGGAAATTCATGTGACAAAATCTTGAACTCTGATACTTGGAAATGTTGTTTGAAACGGAAAATTCATATAAAACCGAAATTCATGCAAGAAAACGTAGCAAAAATGTATGGGGCGCCGAATTTTGAATTTGGCCCACGCAATTCTTCTTATTCCTCGTTTAATTGTCGGAGATTCGGAGCGTTAAACTTTAGTATTTCCTTTTCATTAATGCCCTTCCTTGTCATATTTGTTTACGCAATAGCTGTGGGGTTATTATGTCTTTTTTCTATATCTGCATTGAATTGTGCCGCTCTTTGTGGAAGGACCTAAATCTGTACTCCGGTTGCCGCTTCCGGAATGCAACCAGCTGTCATAATTTCCAATTTCAATTGTAAAAAGTAAAGGGGTTCTCCTTTTTAAGTGCCAAAAAAGTTTATGGAATGTATGATGATTAGTATTTTGGCAATTATTCGTCCTAGTATACGTCAATTGAGTATGGTTCTTTGATTTGTTGTGTTAAACTTCACTGGTTCATTTTTGCATTTTATCATTTTGACTAAAAACTCTTTTGATATGTCACACACCGAATTAAGGGTGAGAATAGGTTAAGTTGGTCTTATAAATAAAGAAGATAAAAGGTATGTTTGATGATGCATGTTTTTGAACTTATAATTTATATTTTATAAGTTTATTTGACTACAAAGGACATATTCCGTAATTGTCACTTTCTCACGAGTTTATAAGTATATTTTATAAGCTTATAGCGGTTTGTAATAAGTTAATTCAAGTAGTTTATACCTTAAAACTTATAACTTATCATTTTTATGTCAATGTTATCTATACAATCTTATATAAAAAAATAAAAATTAAATGATTTTTTTTTTGTTATTTCGTATTTATAAACCAACTCAACAGCTAATTTTACTAAACACCGCAAATTCAATCAGGTAACGTATATGCTGCTAGTTATAAGTTGTTTTATAAGTCATTCATTATAAGCTCGTTCTCTATGAGATAGTTTATATGTTATTTTTTACGAAACTTGAATAAATTTGTCGAAATCACAGTGAAGTGTGATCTTGCAAAAGATATAGTTTTGCAAAATCATGATAGTTCACTTAGATTAAAATCATTGTGATACCATCCAAACACAAGACTTCTTTAAAGGTTTATTTTGGTAATATCATAATACGTGCTATAAGAAAAGCTTTTTAGACCAACCAATTTAAATAAATATTTGTTAATTTTTCCAATTAATTTCCGACATTTTTGACAAATTAATTCATTTGTTATAGTGAATCAAAATTAACACAGACTAATCATTTGTTGAGAAAACTTGATTAGAGTAAATTAAGTCTTTTTTGGGTTATTTTAACATGTGTTTGTAATCTAAGACTTAATATTTTAATTTTTAAAAAGTTTAATGCACAACTTTTTATACATATGTTTCTATAACGTGTTCTTTAACACGTGTCATTTAAGGTGCATGTTAACATTCACATTTCTTTTTTAATATTAATTTTCTTTTTATTGGTTTTGACACTTTGTCCCTTGCCCAAGCTTTCAAGGCTTAATTTTCAAACTTGTATATTAGATTAGATTTGTTTAAAAGAAAAGCATTCTAACCCACGTATATTCACTTCAGTTACAATTCAGTGTCTCGTTTTTGTCCTTCTTGTTTCAAATCTTCGAGCTTAAGGTACAGGTGTCTTCTCCTTCGCACAAGTTCCATAAAGTGATCAAAATTCCTTACTTGTATAATTGGTAAGATAAAATGATTATTAATGAAAAAATGCTAACAAATGTTTATTATTACATAGTTTAGATCAAACAAACGAGTTGGAATCAAAATTGAATGAGAGAAAATTTCATTTTAGGATTGAGAAATTCTCAAAATCAGAGGCATCCAAAGACATCACCAAAACAACACAATTTCTTATAATATGAATGTATCAACACACAAGCAACAAAGAAATTCAAAGTCCTTCATATTCAATTTTATGTCAAACACCTCGAACACATATCTTACCTTGCAACATGTTGACCCAAGTCAAATCGACACAAACACATGTAAATCTTGTCTTGTTCACATTCAACGCTCTTTAATCAACCCTAATAGGTCGACCTACTTTCGAGGCTATGGCTAAGAGAATACTCTCGTCGTACTAGACAAAATTCATTTATGGAAATCTCGCGCGCCATAGCAAGCGTATTTTCATTCTTTACCATAAATGAATTGAAATTTGTACTCCATGTCAAAACAGCTAGATAATAATCTAATATCATCTACATATCTCATTCAATAACCTTCTATGTGTCCTCTTTCATATATGATTTAATTATTTTAAAAATATAAATTATATAATTTTTTTTCTTTCATATTTTTTATTTACATGTGTGTGTCTAAAGAATATAAACTCCGATTATTATTATTATAAGGCTTAATTGCACTTTTTCCCCCTATCTTTTGCTAATTGTGCGATTTTACACCCCCTCTTTTTTTTTTGAGCGATTTTGCACCCCATCTTTTGCCAATTGTGTTTTGTTCAAAATCATCCTTAAAAGAGGGAAAAACTGGCAAAAGATGGGTGCAAAATCGCTCAAAAAAGAGAAGAGGGAGTGCAAAATCACACAATTAGCATAAAGATAGGGGACAAAAGTGCAATTGAACACAAAGATGGGGTGCAAAATCAGAAAGGGGGCAAAAGCATGAGGTGCAAAATCGCTCAAAAAAAGAGGGGGTGTAAAATCGCACAATTAACAAAAGATAGGGGAAAAAAGTGCAATTAAGCCTTATTATAAACAAACATTCAAGTTTTCAAATTCATTAAACAACTTATGCATCATATAAATATTACGGATAAAATTTTATAAAAAAAATAGTATAGACAATTCTATTAATTATTCAATAAATTAAAATACATTTTGTTTAAAATAACAATAACCCATTAATGTTTTTTTTTTGAATTAAAGAAGAGTAATGTTGATAACACCTCATATTAAATAATTATTATCTAAAAGTAATTGGTAACATTTATTATATATATGAAAATTTATTACTATATATGAAAATATTTATTTGTCTAGACTTGAACACAGCTCAACACAATCAGCAATAAAATAATCTCCCTTTGTCTCTGCCTTTCTTCTCTCTAATAACCAGCTAGCACCTCTCTATCGCTTCTAGCTGTTGAACAACATATTCCAAACCTCTCTCTATCTATCATCCTTTTTCTCTCCTTCTTCTTCGTTACCCTGATTTTTGCATCACTTCTTTTTCTATATCCACACACTTCTATACTTAAAAAAAATAAAAAATAAAAAATCATGGCTTATTCTCATATGGCTTTTCTCTTCTTTTTTTCTATGCTTTTTCTTTCCGCTTCTGCTTCATCCAGAAATTTACCTATCACGGCCTTTGATGAAGGGTACACACCTTTGTTTGGGGATAATAACGTCTTTGTTCATAGAGATGGCAAATCGGTGCATCTTTCTTTAGATGAAAGAACAGGTTTGAAAATCTACATGGGTTGTTTTGATTTTTGTTGTTACTATGGTTTTGTGAATAAAGTATTAATCTTTTTTGTTTTTCTGTTGTTGGGTTGTGTTTTCAGGTTCTGGATTTGTGTCTCATGATATTTATCTTCATGGGTATTTCAGTGCTTCAATTAAGTTACCTGCTGATTACACTGCCGGAGTTGTTGTTGCTTTTTATGTGAGTGATTACTTCTAATTGTTCGTTAAATAATTTTTTTTTTTCTTTTCTAAATCTGTTTATGAAGCTTTTTTGTTGTAGATATTGATTTTCTTCCTATTTTTGTCTCTTAATTTTTTTGTTTATTTTCTAAGTTTTAAACTTGAGAATATAATCCGATAAGGTCTCAGTCTCAGGGTTTTAATATTCAGGTGTTGAAATTCAAGGCATGCATGTGAGTTTTTATTAATTTTTTTTTTGTAAAATAATAATAAATAAGACGGTTTTCAATTTCATTTTCCTCAACCACATGCTCACTGATTGTGACTAAAACTTAGGATTTTATACAAATTTTTAAATAATTTATTTAATCTAGTTTGAACCAGAAACGTCACTGTTGAAATTCAATCTCTTGTGTTTTAGAAAAATTTATAAAAAATCTAATAAAAGTAAAAGGAATAATGTTTCATCATACGTTTTGTATCTGCAGATGTCAAATGGTGACATGTATGAGAAGAACCATGATGAAATAGACTTTGAGTTTTTGGGAAACATTAGAGGCAAAGATTGGAGGATTCAGACCAATGTTTATGGCAATGGAAGCACCAGCATTGGCAGAGAGGAAAGATATGGTCTCTGGTTTGATCCTGCTGAGGATTTTCATCAATACAGTATTCTCTGGACAGATTCTCGTATCATGTAAGCTTCTATCTTTCTTGAACCTCATACATACCATATCTGTCTCACCTTTGGATTTTTACATACCAAAGAATATACCTACATCTTAATAGTCATAGTAATTTTTTTTCATCATTTCACTTTTACCTTTCATGCAATCATTTTTTTATTCTCATCATTTCACTTTTGCCTTTCATGCAATAAAGATCCTTGTTTGTAGGTAGTAACTTAATCTAGCTGTTTTTTGCTGTGCTTTGTTCAAAGATTTCTCTGATTTTTTTACTTCTTTTCCCAAGTCATATATAGATTCCTTGCTGTCAAGAGACCACACATTCGATTTGCCCTGTTTGGATAAACAACTAAATTAAGCACGCTTATAACATAAACACTTAACATATACAATGCTTATATCTAAGCTATTTCTATAACAAAAGATAAAGTAAAGTCAAAAGATTTTCAAATAAGCTACCAGCTGTTTTCATTAGTTGTACTTGCGAGCTTATGAAAATAAGTTGAAATCAGCTTATGGACATGTCATAAGTTGTTTACATAAGCTCTTCCAGATAGCCTGACAAATATTTACTTGCATCTTTCTGTTGAAATTGAAGATGCTTAAAATCTGTCGGCGTTAATTCACTTACCGTGTGAATGTTTGATTAGTTGACAGTAGGGAATCCATATCCCACAATCAGGGGCTTATAATCAAATCATCATGGATTCTGTTTTTCCTAGTTAACCATATTAATTATGATGTTTTGATGTTCATAACTATTTACATGTTTTCATAATATTGTATTCCTGTTTTCCCTTGTGCAGATTTTATGTAGATAACATTCCTATTAGAGAAGTTACACGAACAAAATCGATGGTAGGAGATTTCCCTGCCAAGCCTATGACTCTGTATGCGACAATATGGGATGCATCAGATTGGGCTACCAATGGGGGAAAGTACAGAGTTAACTACAAGTATGCACCATATGTTGCCAAATTCTCCGACCTTGTCCTGCATGGTTGTGCAGTCGATCCAATCGAGCATGTAGCCAAGTGTGACACTGCTCAAAGTTCCGAATCCATTCCTTCTGGTGTTACACCAGTACAAAGAATCAAAATGGAGAACTTCAGGAAAAAGTACATGACATACTCTTACTGTTATGACAAAATCAGGTACAAAGCCACTCCTCCATCAGAGTGCGTGATCAATCCACAAGAAGCTGAAAGGCTAAGGAAATTCGACCCTGTCACATTCGGCAACGGCAGGCATCGTCATGGAAAACGACACCACCACAGCAGAGGAAACCGCGCTGAAGCTGTTTCATTTTAAGAAGGTTCCACACGAAGATTAATTTCATCCTTGATTCGGTTCGATTACCACCTGGGTTAATTTTTCTTTTCCTTTCTTCATGGTGTATAGAGAGAGAAAGAAAGAGGGGCATGTATAATTCGAATATGATAATTTTGATACGGTTCCTTTTGGTGGTGGGGGGTATGTGTATAGTTCATACCTTAGGTTCCCAGGTATTTTGTTATTCATGTCTTGTGCTTTACAAATTATTAAATCAGTTGATTCCTGTATTTAGACCATACACCTCAGGGTTTTCAATAAATTATTTAGCATGAGTTATTTAATGAAGTTAGGTATGACTTATTTCAAATAATTTCTTTTGAATTCAACCTAATAGCATTGTTTTATTCTTTTGGTCATGATATGCATACCTGTCTGGTAGATATAATATTGGTTCAACATAAATGAACTGTTTTATTCTTTTGTCTATGATATACATATACATACTTGTCTGGTGGCTGGGAGTTTATGTGGTCAATTATATTTGTCAGCTTCTGGACATTACATTCATTTCATCCAATTTATTAAATGGAATCCAAAGTTAAGCTGAAGAATTATGCAGTGGCTTGCCCCTGTAGGCCAGTGTAGTATTTGACCAAAGTTTATTTTTTTTCTTTTCTAATGTTGTATGTATGATTGTTTGGAGTGTTAGTTGAGATCTCTATGGACACAACATTATTATGGGTAGTTCATTGTTTCTCACCTACACCATGTGTCTCTGTTGTAAAGTGATGGCAATTTGTAGTACATTTAATCTGGCCTTCCTACCAAATGCTTATTGATTTTACAGTTTTAAGAAGTTTCCCTACCCACCTTGTAAATTAATCTTGTTTTCACATCAATTTGGATACAACACGTCGTGCCCTTCAGTTTCATATTGACCCATTTTTCAGGAAGCACTGTAATTTGGAAAATGATCACACAAAGTAGGGAAGAGAAAATTATTAATAACAGTGACAATTTATAAACCATTGGTTTTGACTTTTGAACTATGCCCTTTGACGGGTAATGGTCAAGTTCTATTTTTGGTCAAATGGTTAAGTTCTTACCGTTGAGCCGACGCATTTTAAACAAAATGATTACACACTAGTGTCTGACATTAAATACGTGTACATTTTTCAGTTAGAGTTCGAACCTTAATTTGTTACATTGCGAGAGTCTGACTCCTTTTGTTAGACAAAACTACATTTTTCTGCCTGTAAGAGTAATAGTATAATACCTAGGAAATAAATACAAAGTTAAAAATTGTAAGAGAAAGAGAGAAATGTAAAAATAATGTGAAAATGGAGAATAGATAAATGAAAAACATAACTATTTTTCATTCACGACACAAATTGGTGGAAAACGCTTCTCCAAAAAAAGAAGTATATTAACTTCATATAAAATAAGAGTACCTGTTTATAATTAGCACTAACTAATCATCCCACTTGCAAGTAAACCCCATGTGTCTCTTATTTTGATACATTATGCACATTATGCAAGGAAAATCAGGTAAATTTATAATAAACGGAATCTAAACGTTAGCGAAAAGCGACATACATGAATTGAGATTCTGAACCGACCATTTTAGCTCTGACTATGGTGAATGATTTTCTAAAAGGATGAATCTAATGTTAAATATTCATATTCTTGGCTTAAGACTTTACATGAAGCATAACTCTGACATAACCTAAGCATGTCTTCATTGATATTCTATTTCAAATTTTCGCAAGCATAATTTTCTATAACTAAAACAAAAACTTCACAACATTAGATGATCAACTCCTCAAAATAACATTAGATGATCAAGAAAAGGAGATAAAACATTATAGAGCATTATGAGTTTTTTTTTTAAACAAATACGATCCCTTTTAGAAGTTGTATTCGTTTGATGCAATTTCTTTTTGAAAAATGATAATCTGAAATAGGTTAAATAAGAAAAAAAATGTGTTGTGCAGTTTAATTAAAAAAACATTTTTATAGCCGATGTTTTTTTTAAATGGTTTTCAGTATGATACAAAATACTAGTATATTTTTAAAAATCTTGTAAAATTAATCTTTAAAATATTGAACATCAAAAAATACTATTAATCAAGTAATTTGACTCAAATACTATTTACTATTAACCAAGTAATTTGACTCAAGTACTAGTATTTATTAATCAAATAATTTGACTCAAATATTTAATGAATTTCATTAAACGACGAATTGTTAGAGAGAATTCAAATTTAATTCATAGTTGAAACAATTCTTAATCATCTTCGGACTAAACTTCAAATTGTTAGTGTCATCTTCACATAATATTTTTTTAATAACAAATTAAATATTTGAATGTGTTTAAAGAAACAACTAATGCTACCAAGTACGTGTGGTATAATTTCAATAGTTGTACTCAATGTAGCTAGCTGACCAAAAATTCCTTGGTTTGCATGCCAACCAGGTTAGAACTGGAAGTAGTATCAATAGTCAACTGTAGTAAAGACGTTGTCATCATCTTTATCATTCATGAGCCACACAACTCACAATTACCAGAATCACTAATATTGTCATTGAAATCTTTGTGGTTACAAATAGCGTGGACTAGTATTTTTTTCTCCCTTTCGGCTGTTACTTTAATTCCAACTGCGGCCAGCTTTCATTACGTATTTTCTCAAACGGAAAAGATTCCATTAAGCATTCATTCGTTTCTCCCAAAACTTCTCGTGAAACTTACTTTCCAAGTTTTATTCTAGAAGAATCACATTCATTACTTAATTTCCAAGTTGAGTAACATTAACAACACTTAATTTCCAACCAGAAATGTTAAGGATTGTCCGGATTTATATTCTTTCCTACGGTCCTACCCTTTACTTGGTTTTTAAACGCCTAACATAATTGACAGAGATAACATCTTACCTCAGTTGGTAAGGACAATGCATAATAGTGGTAAGGACAACATATTAAGGCATAGACTAATGTTAAGACTGAGACATTTTTTTTCAAATAAATTAGTGGTTAGATTAAATATTCATCCCTTTAAGTGAATAAGTAAATAATTTAAAGTTTGAACATCATTTCTGTATACTGCAACATCTCTGTCAAATGAGCTATATTTATGAGGACAAGATGGGACATTTTTAAAAAAATTTGGTTTAGTTTTCATTTTCAATCTTTTTTTATATTAAAAAATATTATTGAAGACAAAAATCAGTCAAGAAACATAGACCATCCATAATATTATTTTCTTTGATACAAATTTTCTTTATCAGTCGCGAATAATTTTTTTGAATATTATCGTTTTATTATTATTTTTTAAATTTTTGCTTCAATATTATTTTTCAATCGTTTTATAATAATGTTTTATTAAAACTAAGAATCCCTTTCCATGCTAGATGTCTCTAGAATAAACAATTTCATTAGACGTCATAAGTCATAACACCAATAAACTCAACAGATATGAAAAAGAAAAGAAAAACCAATATGAAGAGCAAAACACCCCAAAGCTGCATCAATCATCATTCAAATCTCTAAAGATACCATCACATATGGCAATATCATGGCTACCTTTAAGTGCACTACCAGTTACACGACGATGGGGATGATGCCAAAAATCCTCAATAATAGCTTGTGCATGCATAAATGGCAATCAATTTAAAAAACCTCTGTGATACTATATTATTGCATAGAAGAAGTCAATAAGATGAACATGTGAATAAATACCTGGCAAATAAGCCTGCAAAGACAAAGTCTTATTTTTTAACCTAAGAAGATTTTCGCACGTCCAAATAATCCACAAAGAATTTGATTGAACAATATTTATAATAACCCGCGGAGACCAGGCACACTGACGTAGACAAAATATGAAATAGATTATAAATTCAACTATGATCAACCGCAATATCCAAAATACTCAAAGATGACGAAAAATAAATGGAAAATGACTACACATGCGAACAATAACGACTCTAGAGAGCATCATCTATTATTTGAGAACTCTCTAGAGTCGTTATTGTTGGCATGTGTAGTCATTTTCCATTTATTTTTCGCCATCTTTGAGTATTAAAATAAAAAAGTAAAAAATAATAATTATTTTTCAATTGATTATAGGATGTCCACTTTTTTTTTTTTTTGTGTATGACCAAATAGAGAGTTCTC
>Ga0228711_1011683_pt1 | contig 11063 bp, 3 predicted proteins | sample MedpolnodulmetaG_2_FD_177996 | JGI IMG/M metagenome (GOLD analysis project Ga0228711, IMG submission 177996) | Root nodule microbial communities from Medicago polymorpha collected in Santa Monica, California, United States - brown nodules | ecosystem: Host-associated > Plants > Roots > Nodule...
AAGTTTTACAAAAAAAAAAAAAGAATAATGCCAAAACTTAAATATAAAAAAAAAAAAAAAAATCATACAAATTATCCATGATGACTAGCTATTAGGTTATTGCTAGTCATTAGGTTGATGACTTCCCATTTATAAGTTATGTTTAGACTTTATCACATTCAATTCAATACGAGATTTTTAACACGCTTTCCTTACACCTAAGATTGGACTTTTAGAGCGTGATCCGAATAATCCGATAGTGATAGTGTGATCTAATAGTAAATGGTTCGATGAATCTTAAATAGGTTCAAATATTATCTTATAATTTGAGTTAAGTATAACTCGATCCACAGAAAACCAATTTGTATGAAAATTACGCCTCCACTTCTAAACTTATCTTCAAGTCTTACCTCTTGAACACTAATTAACAACTAGTTTATCAGATTGATGTATAATTTTCATTTGTTTGATATGATATGATTTTCTAATGGAAAGATGGAAAAGGACATATAGAAAAAATTGAAAGGTTTTGAGATGTAGAAAGTCTAATGAAGAATAAGTGGTGGGGTTGTGTCCGTGTCAAACATGTCTGAAGATACAAAAAACACAGCCTTTCAAATCTTTGCCAAATCATATTCCAATACGTACACATGTGTCCACTCACATACCCTTCTCTGAAAAAGGAAAGAAACTTGTAATTATAACTTCCATTTACCACATTACATTCTCTAGTTAATTTCTCCACTTGCTCTCACCAGTAACTTCAACTACAGTCTGTCTTACTCATGAAAAGACCCTCCCAACTCCCTCCACAATAGGGCTGTTATATTTTGCATCCTCTTTTGCCCTCTTTCCTTTCTTTACTATAACATTTTTTGTGTTGTTCCTCTGACTCAATACAATTCTTAGCACAAAAGAGGGTGTATCCAAAAAGTGAAGTAGATTTTTAATTTCCTTTTCTCAAGCCTAGCTTTTGTTAAATAACAAATTAAAATGATCTCATATCGTCCATCCATAAATACACGTGCACTTAAATTTATGTAGGAATTCATAGAAAATTAAAGGGATCACTTATAACCAGAGTTTTCAAGTAGGATGGTTCGGTCTAACTCGGCTCAGTGAGGCATAGTGCATAAATAGACTAAATTGATTCGACTTGGTTGTTATATGGGTTTAAGATATTGAGTACACCCCAAGCATACTAAGTTGCATAGGCCAATGAACTGGCTCGATCCATTTTTCAATATTACTATTTTTATTTAAAAATTAAATTGAAAAAGAAAAGAGCTGAAAAATAAAGCGGAATGTGTTTTTTTTCCTAGATGAAGGGGTAAACCACTAAAATTAAATTCACACAATTGTGAAGTCTCAGGTTTGAACCTAGGTCATGACGTCCGGCCTTACATTTCGCAATTTGCCAGTTGAATTAGGACTTCTAGAACGTGTTTTTTTGATAGGGTAACGCAGAATGTGTAAACATCCTAAATACATACCACATATGCACATAACTAAATAAAAACAGTCTCATAAGTTCTAACTCAACTGACAAAAATACCGAAATTGTTAGGTTGGACATCGTGATCGTAGTTCGAACCTTGACACCTCCACTTTATGTGTGTGAATTTACGATGACTTTGTCATTTCTTCTATCTACCAAAAAAAAAAAAAAACACCAATGATATGTTGATTGAATCATATATAAATCAATTCAAAATACATACTACAACATAAATAAACATGTCATTGTAAACATAGTAAAATGGTATTTAAAACATTCATCAAATAAACATCCATACAAAATTTTAGTTTAATATTGTTTTATAAATTTAAATGGGTTAGACCTAAACTTATTGAGTCACTCCAACCCGATCTATTTTTTATCGGAAAAATCCAGCGTTGCTTTGGATTTTTTAAATCACTCAGTGTTTTTTTATAAGTTACGCTTAGACTTTAAGCATTTGGCTCGACAACATCGATTTAAGACTATCTCACAAGACTTCATCTCCAGGGCCGGACTCTAGGGGTGCAAACAACTCAATGGAGCTAGACCTCCCCAGTGTATGGGCCTAAAAAAAAAGTAGTACTACTAAGTAGTACCCCACTAAAAAAAAATTCCTTATGAGAACTCTGATTAATATCGTACGTATTTCTCTCTTCTGACACCAGTACCATACCACGCGTTCCATCACAAACACATATTTTCACTTCAAAATTCTCTTTCTTTTCCTCTCTTCAGATATAAATCTTCATTCTTTGTTCTAATTTTACACATTATTGCACTCTTTTTCTTCGTTTTTTGGGTGTACCGCATATATACGGCACCTTGTATTTATCTTTTAAAAATTTTAAATAAAACATTGTTCTTTAAAAAAAGTACATTTTTATTTTATTACGGGTCTCTTTTCACTTACAGAGCCGAGCCTCCGGATTCGTAGGAACCGCCATGTTCATCTAACAAGTATTCATTTTAGAAAAGTAGGTTTCATTTTAAGTATTGAACAACCATTTATGTGAAAAAATTTTGGAACAACCATAAATTTACAAAGAAGAATAGGTATTAACACGGAAACCAATGCAATAGAGTGATAAACTAAAAACATAATATGAGTATGTGAGAGAAAATTATCATAAAAGTTATCATAAAATAGTTGTGCAAATATTATTTCTCTTTAAAAATATACCATTTAAAAAAATTCTACACAAGCTTAAACGACTACCTGAAAATAATTGTGCAAATATCATTTATCTTTAAAAAAAATACCATTTAAAAGAATTCTACACAAGCTTAGATGACTACCTGAATAGTGATATATAAACACCCCAATTTTTCCAACATCAATTCAACACATCATATTTTCACTATATCTCTCTTTTTCTATCACATCACTAATATATACGATCACGTTTTCTATCTCTTTCTCTCTCAAGTTATATAATGGATTTTGGGTATCTATTAATTGTTTTCCATAAAATAATAAGTAGTGAGGGCACTGCACTCCACCGGTATACACCGTTCTGTAAAAGAAATGATATACTCTTCCATCTCTACTAATAAATCACTTCCATGGCAGCAACTGATATAAAATAAGACTTATATATAAAATAAGACTTATCTAAAACGATCTAAATTTGCACTTAGCTTATATAAGAATCTCTCCCTGATACAACTTTCATGGCCAAGTGGCTAAACATTATGCTTATGTGAATATGAAAACAAGATATTAACTTCACACACAAAAAATGAGCTGAAATATTACTAAATAAATGAGATGGAATAGGTGTAGAAGCATGGTAGAGCCTAGCAAAAATTAAAGAAATAGTATTAATTTGGAATTGATGAATGAAGATTGAAGAGGATGATTACATTGAACATATGACCACTCTATAAAAAAAATTATAAGGTACGTAGCAAATATAACCAATTATTTAATTTGCTCAAAAAACTAACTTTTAACTATTTTATACAATATTAAATTAATTCTAACAAATCTCAAACCATCTCTAACAGAAGGTTGTCTAGTAGATGTGGTGAGGGAATGGAATTAAAGAGTGAAGTGATAAATAGGTTGATGATTCAATTTTCAATGGAAAATGAAAAAAAAATGCAGAAACTTATTTCAACTGCACGAAATTTGAATGTTTGGATTTGATTAGAGACAAAGAGCTATAGTAGATCTTTCAAAAAAAAAACCTATAGTAGTTACTCATACTCTAACTTGAGGTATGAATGTTCAAGATTTGGTGCAGGATATGTTCTAATATTATATTATACTGTTATATTTGATATCATTCATTCATAAGAACTTATAAAGTAGCTAGGCTATATTTTTTATAAACTTTTTTCGCATCTTATATTTAATTCACACTTGGTTAAATTTTCTTCAATAAAGTTTCGTGAACATAACTAAGTTGATAAGGACAATACATTCTTAGATGCAGGAGTCAGGGTTCAAACTTCGAACACCCCACATATTAATCTAAAAAAATAAATAAAATAAAAAATTCCTCAATAGATTACTCTACATCAACTTTCACTATCTTTTTGTATCTTCCAATGTCTCCCTGTCTCCGTTTTATCATGGATGAGTTTAATAGCACCCTTTATCCCCAAGGAATGTATGAATGATATGAAGAATCTTACGTGTATGATGTAATTGGTCGGTCCAAGCATATCTATTTATTTTTCTTCTTCTTTTTTCCTTTAGAATTTTGATTGTATAAAAGGTGGTATATTCAATCTACTTTTACACTTTTGGTTATTTTCAATATATACGGTGACATGATAAGGTGGAATTATTATTATCATGCTTTACCAAGGGTAAGTGCTGCTGTTTTTTAACATGAAATTTCAACATTGAAAATTGAAATTTTATGACTCTTATTATTCAATATATATCCTACTTACACGATTTTAATTAAGTTTACACCTGCAGCTTTGTTGTGTTTTGGATTTGGTTGACTTTTTATGGACCAAAAATTGTTGTAAAGAATGAATCAATAATAATCTTAACATATTCCTTCAAAAAAATAATCTTAACATATAGAAGCAATTATTTCAAATGCTTTTATATATTGATATGGTTACAACGTAAACTAGGCCATACAACATGCAGCATGTAATTGATTTGAAGGAGGAGAAAATAAGAAAGGACACAGACATACCCTACATCTTCATGATTTATAAATACAGAATTCTAAAGTGTAATAAAAATAATCCGCAAAAGAGAGATACGATTTGTGGGTGTGAAAGAAAGTATATGAATGCACTGAATTCTATGAAACAATGATTTCCTCTCCTATCAAATTCCAAAGTCTTCCAAAATTACATGATGGTGGAGTGAAGCATCAAACATTTTATGGGTCCCTTTGTCTCTCTCAAACCCTTTTTCTAATTAACTTATATTCCTATGTTTCACAAATGACGGTGGGTTTTGAAAGCTTTCAAGGGAATATGTTCTTTGTTGCAGGTGTAACTTTGCCATCTTCACCAAACTATTTGTCTGTAGGATAAACTAATATTGTTACTATTGTTCAATAGAAAAGCTAATGAGTGTCCAAAGCATACTCCTCGAAGATTTTAGAGAAATGTTAACTTGTGCCTTTAAGACACAAGATAAGGAACCCAACATAGTAACTTTTTGTTGAAATGTGTGCATTCAATTTAATTTTTTAATTTATAATAAATAGAATGCACAAAATTTAAGGAAATATTTCTACTTTTGATTTTCTTATTTTGTCCCCTTAGGGCATAAGTTAACATGATCCAAAATTTTAATAGAAAGTTTTTATGAAAATTTATACATGCGTCGAAAATTGAAATATTAAGATTTTCTAATGAACAATTTCTTAATTGGGTAGCAAACTAGACCCTTGTTTAATACTATAAATAACATATGATTTGAGATTAATTTATATGCATTGTTATTGTAAAATATTTTATATTGTCAATCAATTAAAAACCACCATTTGTATAATTTTAAGGTAAATAAGATCAAAGTTAATTATTTTTTTCAATTATTTTACGGTATTGACTGGTAAAGACATTGTCAGGTATTTATATGAATTATTCTTTTTCTTACCAATTTCCGTTTTTGTGTGTCTGTGGACATTTCATATTCAAATTATAACAAAAGTGTTTAACATTATAATATTGATATTGTCGGTTGAATTAGATCTTACGGAGGACAATGCATGTCAATTAAATTAGATTTATAACATAAATAAAAAAATGCATTTCATATCATAAGTTTAATTTTATGAAAAATATTGTATTTTTTTAGGTATGTTATTTGAACAACCATTTTTGGGACAACAAAAAATGTATAAAGAAATGTTGATATTGACACGAAAACAAACTCAATAGTGAGGCCGTGAGAACACAACGAGAAAATGAGAGAGAGAGAGAGAGAGAGAGAGAGAGAGAGAGAGTGAGAGTGTGAGAGAGAGAGAGAATTGCCACACAATAGTTGTACAAATAACTTTTTTTTTTTAATTTATCATTTACTCTCTCAGAATTGAAAAGAAGATTTTAATCATAAAGTAGTATATAACAGGAAAAGATAATTAACGATTGATTGTTACTGAAAATGATGTATAAATTGAGACATAATTTTTAGTTAAAATATCTTATAAAATAAGAATGAGAAATATACCCAAAAAAAAGAAGAGAGAAATTACTTCCTCCCTCTCTAAATTGGTTCACTTTCTTTTTGATAAGGAGAAATTTAAGGTGAGAGGATGGTGTCTTAAATCTAACATAGGAAAAACCTCACTCTTAAAGCATCTGTTGTGCTCAAACTCAATAGTCTATTTTTTTACTACTAGACCAAACTTGAAGTTATGTCATATGGTCCACTAAAGAACGATAGTTCAAAAAATTATATCCTTTCAAAATAATATTAATGCTAACTTTATTGAAAATATTGCTCAAAAAAAAAAACTTTATTGAAAATAATATTACTTTCTTAACTATACCTTTTGGAAGAAAAAAATTAATTTACATTTTTATTGTAGTATTCATTTGCAACTTATTTACATGAATATTATAAGAATATCTTCCTAAAAAAGTAGATTCGTTTAATGACATTTTCTACGACGGTGAAGCATACCCTTGTGGAGAAACACATTGAGTTTTGAAAAATCCTTTTCAATTTTTTTTCAAGGCAGTCCCCTCACATGGGTGAGACTTCAGTGACTTTGTGTTGGGTGACTTTGGTGACTTTAGTGTAATTTAGAGGAAAGAGAGTGATGATGGAATGATTAAAATAAATTATTTTGATGAGAGAGAATTATTGGTTAGGAGAGAGATAGAGACAAAGACACCAAAAGACACTGAAGCCAAAGGCACCCAAATGCTACTCGTCTCACAGACATAGAGGTTTCGTTTCTACAATTAAAGAGATTTAACTTATAGATTTGGTAATTCTTTTTTAATTATCATTAATGTGCATCCATGGTTTTATCATTAATATACTTTAGTTTAGTTGGTTTCTACTTATTCTGTATTAATGACTACTTTATAATTATCTATTAGCTTAGCTGAAATCAGGTGGTGCACATTTTTGGTTTGACCTCTATCATATTCATATTCATATCCAAGATGTACACAAGCATGAACTTCATTAATATTTCATGATATTTTGATCATTCATCATTCAATTCAAATTACAACTTGATCAAATCCATGTTGATATAATCATATATGAAGAAATTAGAACTTGTGTGTGTGCTACCATGACATCACACACATGCACTATTATTATTTTTTTTTGAGGGAACACATGCACTATTATGTGTCACGTAAAACAGTTGTGTCTCTTTTGGATGTTAAAATAATCGTGTTTCAACAGACAAATAAGTTGGAAAGAATATATACCGCATGATAGACCAAAAATATATTTGCAATGCTAATTTTTTAACTACCGCATTTTATTTTATTTCTTGCTAATACGTAGTATTTGTTTTTTACTGCATATTTGAAAGTATTGATTTAGGTCCATCTATCCGGTATTCATTTCCAACTTATTTGTCCGTTAAAACACAACTATTTTAAAAAATACTATTTTAAATATTCATGCAAATAAGTTTGGCTTTTCACTGCTGTTTCTACATTTTGCTTGGTTCTAATCTCAAAGATTAGAAGTCTTTTCATGACAGTTTGTTTTAGCTTTTTTAAAAATAGATTTTTATAGTGTAATATTTTTTTCTACAATTAATTTAACAAAGAAATTTTTAAGAAAAGTTTTGAATAAAAAATTCATTTGAATAGCTTATCTTAAAATGTAATTTGAAGTATTTCATCATTTTATTATAATTTTTTTTTATACTAAAATTTTGAAAAAAAAAATCTTAAAAAGGTTATTTTAAATAGCATTTTATAAAAAAAAATATATGTGATTTTTACTATGTAAAATTTCTAACAGTGAATATTTAAGTTAGTGAATGTCAAAATCCTATTTTTAACTTATGTCAAATGAGTATTAGAAATACAATAAAAAGGGTTAAATATATTTTTGGTCCCTATAAATATATCAACTTTTCATTTTAGTCCCTCTAAAATTTTCCTACAACTTTTTAGTCAAGTCCTCCAAAAAATTTCCATCTTTACTTTTGGTCCATCTTTTAAAGTAAACTCATATGTAGAATTCATATTTTTGAATAAAATTTTGCAGAAATATTCATAATATTATAAGAATCTCTCCCAAAAAATTTTATAATTTTTTAACAAAACATGAATTTAATATGAATTTTTATATTTTTTATGGTTAAAAATTCATATTAAATTTATGTTTTGTTAAAAAATTCTAATTTTTTTTGGGAAAATTTCTGCACAATTTCATTAAAAAATACTAAAATTAACTTAAAAATAAGGACCAAAAAGAGTGATTGAAAATTTTATAGGGACTAAAAGTTGAAGGAAAATTTTAGAGAGACTAAAACGAAAAGTTGGTATATTTATAGGGACCAAAAACATATTTAACTAAAAAAAAAACAATTTTTTTAAATTTATAACAAACGGGCTGAGATGTCAAATGAGGCGCAAGAATGGCATCCTTCTTCCGTCAAAAAAACGAAAAAAAGAATGGCATCCTTCTATGATTAGAAGAATTTTTAGAATTTTTAGACGGCTGTGCTTTTGTTTCCCTAGCCATGTTGGCTTATTCAAGTTTGATAGTTTTTCCTTGCTACCTAGTTTTCTTTTTCTTTATCTTTTCCCTCTTATTTCTATTTGTTGTTGGGATAGGCCCTCTGTTTTCATAGAACAATAATATGGGCATTGGAAGTTAAAAGTGTAAGGTAAAATATAAAAATGTAGGGTATATAATTATATTAATTATTCTTGGCATATATCCATCAAAATCCTACAAACATTATATTTTTCTTTGGAATACATTATGAAAATTGCTTTTCTCACATGTGTTTTTTCTTAAAAATACATGGACACTTTTTTGAAGTACGAGAGTGCCATGTAAATTTTATACATTGTATTCTCAATATTATTATCAGAAGGCTTTTAATATGTTTCAAGTCTATTTGGTGCAAAATTCACCATGTCTTTAAGAATTATTTACCGGGTGGTTGTATGTTGTTGACAATTCCGATTCCTAGCCATAAACACTTTTCAAAGTGCGATAATGGCACCTCGCGCGCACGTACTACTTTTGTGTAACAAACCAAAGTGAAGGAGATGTGTATCCATGACAAAATTGGATTTTGCTATCATAATAACAAACAAAACAATCATTATTGTTGCAAGGGGATCCAATTGAAGAGCTCTACAAAGAGAGTACTCGTATTGGTTTAAAGTAATTGATTACGGATCAAATGATCTATTGTATAATAAATAGGTAGAGAGAAGTTGCAGTGTATAATGAGATTTATAACTTATTATATATTCTTTTTTGACCAAAACTTATTATATATTCTATTAACAGGTCCTATGAGATTTATGATATGTCCAATCAAATAGTGTCTACCATCTATCTATCTAAAAATGACTATATTATCCTCAATTTTTATGAAAATTTCTAAAAAGGGGCTGCAGGAATTCGAACGTATCACATGACAATACTTCACAACTTCTGGCACTACATCACTCCTATTTTTGTTGAAATAAATGTATCAAATAAGTTGATGATGGCTGATAATTTCTTTCAATAATTTGATACTTCAATTATTATAGGTGTAAATGAAACACCTAATTCACTTTTCAAATTGAAATGACGCGTAAAATTTAAATTGTTGATGGCACTACTTTAAAAAAAAAAAAAAACTTAGCACAATCAAAATTAATAGACTTATTTAATCCGTTGGTCCCCTAAATAATTTCAAATTTTCATTTTGGTCCCACAATTAATAAAACCGGCGTTTTAGTCCCTCACTTTTCCTGAGTTTGCCAAATAAATCCATGGGTGTTAACTTCAACATTTGATACTCCTCTTACAGAAAGCTAAATTCTTCTGCTTTGATATTTCTATAAATACAACCTTATCAATCTCACATTATTAACATTTAAGTTACAATGCAATCATGTCGTTTACTCCAATTTTTGCTAAAGTTGCGGGGAAAGCAAATATGGAATTGAAGGTTCGCATACTTCGTATGTGGGATGTAACTTCGAGAAAAAAAATACTTCAGAAGTTACCTATATGAATATGTTGTTTGTTAATGAAAATCGACTATTTTGAATTTGTGTCGTTCCATAAAATTTTGAATTCACCAAATGAGGATAGGATAATCGGTAATGCTTATTATGTATATTTTACAAGATTCAGATGATGTTTATTTATTATAATTATTAATTTAGTGTTCGTATCTTTTTAATAAAATATTTATTTTAACACATATTAAAACATAAGACCCGTGCGTCGCACGGGTCGGCCGACTAGTGTGTATAAGAACATCGGAAAATAGGTTTGGGTGAGTTGACATGGTGTTGTTGCGGAATGGAAAGCCATTGTTACTGTTCACAAAAATATCATTGAACGGTAGTTAACTACCACCGAAAATACTGAACGGTAGTTTATTACCGTTTGAGCAAAAACGTCATTTTCATGTATTTTTAAGAAACTTCATATGTGAGAAAAGCAATTTTCGTACATTATAATGGTCATGTGGGTCAAGGTTAAATGGGTTGTTTCTTTATAAGCCCCCCCTCCCCCAAAATCTTTTATGCCCCCGAATTTTCCAAATTACCCTTAATTCAAGAGTTCTGTATGTATGTGCAGGATTTGTTTTTATAAGTTCATTGTCTCATTTCTTCTTCCTTTCTGTGAGTTCAAAATCGACTCATTCCTTCTCCAGACCATTTTTCACTCAATTTTATGTTCCTTCTGTATGCATCAAATGATTTCTCCGAATCAACCCATAGCTGAATCTTGTTCCTAAAATTTGATCTCGTAAGAGTTTCTTTAGGGTTATCTCCAAAGTTAAGGTAAAATCTCCACCTAATTTTTTGGTCTCAATTTCTAGTTATATAACTATTGATGGACAATATTATAGCTACAATTGTTCTGTATTTGATACTCAGTTTCTAAACTACTTGATGCTTCACGTGTACAATATTAATCCCATTTGTATTTGGT
>Ga0228711_1011684_pt1 | contig 11062 bp, 7 predicted proteins | sample MedpolnodulmetaG_2_FD_177996 | JGI IMG/M metagenome (GOLD analysis project Ga0228711, IMG submission 177996) | Root nodule microbial communities from Medicago polymorpha collected in Santa Monica, California, United States - brown nodules | ecosystem: Host-associated > Plants > Roots > Nodule...
TTATTTTTTACAATAAATTGTAAAAAAATTTAGTATGATTTTTATAAAAAATGAAATGATGTTTTTTCTTATAAAATGATATTTTCTAAAATATATATGTCAATAAACACCTATTTTATTCATAAAAATGATAGTTAATTTATAAAAATTGTAAGCGAGAGTACCGATACACCGTAATTTGCAGGTGTACCATAGAAATTCCCTTGAAAATGTTTGATCCCTAGCGGTATGGACGTAGTAGATAAATTGCATTTCACGTCCACATCAAACGCCATGATGTAATCATTGGTTGGACTTTCATTCATCAACCAACCATTGCCAATCCTTTATTCAATGGTCTGTACGTATAATGTAATGTAAGCATGTATCGGGCTATATATATATCATCTCCAATCAATAATTATTTTTGGGGGGTTCAAACTTCAAACTTCCAATCAAGTTTTATAATGGCTAAACTGTCTCAAATATTCCCTTAAATTTAAGTAAATAATCATTGCTCCAATCACGGAGGGATATTATAGCATGACATGATGACCAATTGACCATAACGTGGCTACTTTGATATAGGTCTCTGATAATACGATTGGAATCTCTCTACAATAATAATTGTTGCGACCGTGAGGTGCAAACTGAACTAACTCTTACCAAACTACAGTTTTGTTTATCACTTTGTTGTCTCCCTAACCTTTTTTTTAGACGTGTCTCCCTAACCTTTATTCTAGCTAAATTTTCATTACAGTATTTTTGTTACTCATTTATTTTTAGTCAAGGTCACTCTCCCTCATCATTCTCATAAACAAGTTGTTGGTTATGGAAGTGTCTTAAAATTGTTAGTTTTGTAATTGAAAAATACCTTAAAAATAATAAATGAAGGGTCACCCTCTTTAAGACTTAAAACTTTTGCGGCACTGCCCAAAATTATACAAGAAAGAGTATCAACTGCACCGCCTTCAAAATATAGAGAAATTCTTTAATAGTCACAAACACAAGGCACACACACATTAAAAGATTTTTTTTAATAATGAAAAAAAAATTGATAATAAAATGATTTAGTATTTCAATGAATAACTTTTTTATGTGTGTGTGACCAAACACTATTCATTTGTGTTTGTGATTATGGAAGAGTGCCTCCAAAATATAACATCACAGTTCTTTGTGAGATTAACTTTTGCAGTGTTGAAAATTGTTCGTATGTATACCACTCGAAACTGAAGGGATATAAAGAAAAGATAAAGAAGAGAATAACTCGTTAACACAAGCTAAAACAAGAAGAGAATAAAAAGGTTCGATAACTCATAAGAACTATGTGAACTCTCCATTTATAGGAAAATTCGCAACCACTTAGGAGAAACTTGGGGGACCAAGATCTCCACAGATCAAATCAAGTAACAAACGAGATTAGATAAACTTGGGCAAGAAGTTGGAGTGCGCAAGTGGATTAGACCAGATATTTAGTTGGATCGGATATACACGAAACATATTCATTAAGAAAGCACAATCATGTAATGATAAAATTAATTAATTAATTAATACCATTTTCAGGTCATAAAAAATATATATCTTTTAGCTCAAGCTCAAGCCTCAAGCCCAAGCCTGACGGTGGTGACACTGATGTCACTCGTGCTATATTCTCGTGAGTGTTCTCTCCCTTCGGTACTCATTGTATTTACATAGTTTAGAGATGAAATTAATGTGAAAGAATGGTAATTTAGAGACACGGTTTGAACATAATGATTTATTCAAAAAATAATTATTTTGATCCTTAAATATATGAGACATAGTTTTAATTAAGACAACGGAAAAATCAAGTTAAAGTGAAGATGTGTGACAAAAATCAAGTTAAAGTGAAAATGTGAGACACATTGAATAGACTCATAAGCGTAAACTTTTGCTTGTTTTTATTTCAAACTATATGGGCTAATTTGTGTGCTACCCTCTTTAAAAAAACTAATCTGTTTCTCAACTTTTGTGATTTTACAAATAAATTGGTGCAACTAATTAGTGAAAAAGGGTGGCATCATGTCATCTTCGATCCCTTTAAAAAAAAAAAAAAAAATTAATGTTAACAAGTGTCATCGAATAGATGCTCTTTAAGATCTTTAAATTGTAACTGTTTATGAAATTTTGTATAATCAATGCTTTAAAAATTAAAATATTTTGACTTTATAATAAAATAACTTCTTATTTTAGAATCATTAAAGGTGTTTTAGGAACACTCGTTAGCAAGACTAAAGGAAAAAAAAAAGTCATCTTGGAACCTAATCTAGGTTTAGTTGGACATTAGGTACTATGGGTTATGTGTTTGAGCTCTTTGGAGCACCGATCTCTCAGGTTCTTAAAGAAACAATTTGTTTTTGCCCTATCTTCATGTGAAGTCGAATGCATTGCAGATAGTTATGCAACATGAAAGCTATGTGGTTCTATTCATTGTTGAATTAAATATAGCCATGACTAAGAGATGCAGTGCCACTAATGGTGAACAATATATCAACTATCAAACATATTGACATCAAATAAGAGCAAAGACGTTGAGATAAAAAAACCATTTTCTTTGTGCCAAGTTAATAAATAAATAATAGAACCGGTGTTTTGTAGATTTGAGGATGAAATATCTGACATCATGGCAAAATCCTTGATGATAGAAAAATTCAAAGAGTTGAGAAGGTTCTTAAATGTAGTTCCAGTGGTGGATAAATTGAATTATGAAAATTGTATTTTGATTTTTGTTTTGGTTGTTAATAGTTAGTTATTAACTATAGGTGAAACACCTTGTATAAATGTCTAATGCAAGTTAAAATTATTAGAGTTGTGATCATTCATTTCTTACAACAAAATCTTCTCATTTCATATTAGAGCATTCTGACTGATCTCTCAAAAATTGTGTGTGCATCATCATCATAATCACCATCATTCACCTTTGTTCTAACAAGGAGATGGCGAGCCAAATATGAAACATATGAGTTAAGTGCAATGTAACTTGTTGGGTCTCTAGGGAATCTTGATGGATAATCACAATTGGTTAAGAGCAACCACATAAACATTTGTTGTAATAAGAAGATGGCGAGCCAAATATGAAACATGTGAGTTAAGTGCAATCTAACATGTTGGGTGTCCAAGGAATCTTGACGTGCATAATCACAATTGGCTAAGAGCAACCACATAGGTGGATGAGACACCGTATCTTCATCCAAAACCTCAATATATGAAATATATGATACTCATCCACTTTTTCATCCAACGTGAGACTCTTTAATCACACTTGATATACCAACAATCTCTCCCTTAAGTGCAAGTTCATCCATTCATCTAGATGCTCTCCCTTAAGCAAAAACTTTTTCATCCACATACAGTTATGCCACCGTTGACACTCAACATCAATGGGATCCGCCGCTTAACCATCATTGTTAGGAAGACTTTTGATATAAGCAGTCAATCTCCTTTATTCAAACCATCAGCTCTAATACCACTATTGTATTTCAAGGAGAGCTTAGTGGATCAACCCATTGAGTTAAGAACAACCAAACTAGTGAGTTGAGCGCACATCTTTCACCAAAATCTTAAGATATTAGATATATACATTTTGGTCACTTATATATTTCTCAAAATCCATATTTTCATTCACGTAAAATGTTTCCTCATACTTGATATATGAACTAGACTCGACCTATGCATAATTTACATCATTCAAATGTGATCAAAGTTAAAGGTAATATATATTTTTTATAGTTAATAATCCTCAAACATAGACTTGTAATAATAAATGCTTGAAATAATTTATGCAGGGACCGGGGTTTGAACTCTGGACATCCCACTTATTCTTTTTTGAGGTGAATTTCTTTAACCGTTAGGCTACTTGACCAAAAAAAAATCCTTGAAATAATAAACCAAGATAAAAAAAATCTATAATGATTTTATTAATATTTGATATCATATGATTCGAGTCAAGATCCAATTAACCGTCGTTTAAAAAGATCGTTACACTATTTAAAATTAAAGATTGCAAATCCATTCCACTATTCTGAAAATTAATTCAACCTACATTTTTGAAGAAAATGTATTTCAAAATATCAAAATACAATTAACTAGAGCCCTAAATTTCTATAAAAAAAAATTAAAAGAACCCTAAGGCCATTTCCAATAGAGGGATTTGACTACTATTAACAAATTATAAATAAGTTATATGTGCACGTGAGTCTCATTTATAAGTACCCAAAAATAAGTGTTTCTATGGTAATTGCTTTAAAGAAACTAGTACAAATTTAAGAAAATGTTCTTCAACTTAACATCTCCGAACCAATTCAACATTTTTTTTTACTCTATTAAGTAATTTATCGAGTCCTAAACAAGCTGATACAAATTTAAGAAAATTTATTAGTAATATATTTAGGACCAAGTTAAATGCATTCGTATAATTTCAAAATAAAAAATGACTATTTCCCCTTGGAGTTGGAGTATAATGCAACTAAAGTGAGATCAGAAAAAGATAAACCTAAACCTTTGCCGCAAGAGTGCAAAGCCATTTGGCCCAAACCTTGGTTGTTGTGCCGCCTTCAACGGCTTTTGACTTTGCTAATGCCGGCAACAAAACAAGGACACGTATATACAAACAAATTAGGAAAAATAAATAATTTTATACTATTTTAATTAAATTGCAATACCACATTTTAAAATTAATTTGCATACCATGAACAGGATATAAAAATAACCCACATTTTTATTGTAAGAAGGAAAATACTAGAAATATGATGTTAGAAGTTGTGTGATGATTTTTTTTTGGAAATTTTAAAAATTGTATCAAATTGGTGGCAATTCATTAAACCTTGAATCAAATTGGTGGCAAACTCTTCCTAACACTATTAACGTTGTTGCATTACCAAAGCTAAATTCAAGCTTAAGACTTTGATAAAGTTATAAGAGACTCACACCATCTCATCTCAAAAAGTTATTTCTATTTCATGTTTTTTAATTTATAATAAATTCTCTCCATCATAAACAATTATATTAAAGATATTAACTTCCCAAATTATAAGTCGCTTTGGAGAAAATTTTTGTCTCAAATCATAAGTCGCTTTACAATAATATTACTACTTTTTCTATTATACCCTTAATTATTTATTACTTTCACTTTCTTCAATTCTTTAATTTATCATTCTTATACCATTGATAAATGTTAATTTTGTAAAATTACTTATAATTTCTCTTTACTATCTAATCATTTCTTAATTTATGTAAAATGACCAAAACATTTATAATTTAGGACGGAAGAAGTATCAAACATAATATAGATACTTTATCTAGGTGAAATAAAAATTGACTCCACACATTGTTAAGTTTAATTTTTATTTTGTTTTGAAAAAAGAGTATAGTAATACTTAAAAATAGTACTAGTAATAACTAATAATGCAATAAAATAAAATATTACCAAAGAAACAGGTTCTTCATATTCTCCTTCCATTTTGTCTTTCTCTATTTTCCTTTCTTTAATATTGAAGCTTGCAATGCGTGCCAAGTCCAAGTCTATTAATTAAACTTAAACCCTCAATTCCAAGTCACTTTCACAACATATAACCCGTTTCGTTCCCTTCTTAAATGCTTCTTCCATTTCATTTTCTCTCTGAGTCACTTAACATAACCGCTTGAAAGAGAGAGAGAAAAATGAGTCAACTCGGTTTATTATTGCAAGAACCGGTTCAGTCTCAAACTGAGTCAACAACGATTCTCGGTTTGTTAAGGGAACAAATGGACGGTGTGCCACGTCGGAGACGGAGTTTCAAGGAACGGTTTGGATTTATCGGTTGCTGTGGGGCCACCTGGGGATTCCGTTCTTCTTCTGAATCACAACAGAATCAGCAACGAATTCTTGATACGGATCCGAGTGAAGATCCGAATATGTGTGTGTCTCCGGTGATTCAAACGGGTTCGGGTTCGAGTTCTTCGAGTATGAATCTTGCGGCGGCGTTGGCGGCGGAGAGACAACTCCGAGGACCTGCTGCGGAAACGAGTAGCAGAGAGGGGAGGATGCCGGGAACGCCGTGGAGAGTGTCGTTGATGCGGTTGTTGGAGGAAACGGAAAACGGTGATACGGTGGCGGTTAAGGCGGAGGAGAAGATTGGTGGTGTGGCGGGGAATGATTCAGTGTGTTGTGTGTGTATGGGGAGGAATAAAGGTGCGGCGTTTATTCCATGTGGACATACTTTTTGCAGGGTTTGTTCTAGGGAGCTTTGGTTGAATAGAGGCTCTTGTCCCCTTTGTAATCGTTCTATTATTGAGATTCTTGACATTTTTTAGAAAATTCTACGACCACGTGCATGTTTGGTATCAGAGTGGATTTGTCTGAATCCATATCAAACATGCACGACGAGCTCGATTGAATGAATATTTTTCATGTCTAATATGATTGTTATGAAATGTCATTTCATGCATGTGCAATTTGTTATTGCTCTCCAAATGTTCTACAAGTATCTTTATCTTTTTTACGTAATGTATATACTATGAGTATATGATGATCATCCATTGGACAAAAAAGTCGGCTGAAGTATTGAGTTTTGATTTATTTTACTTTATTGTTGCGGATTTAATTGAATATAAAAATAATTTATGTTTAATCATACACTAATTTTATAATTGAGTGCAGCTAATGATGCTTCTTTGTTTGTTGTCTTCAACACATAATCTCATCACAAAGTTGACCTTACCCAATTGTCTTTTGTCTTCCTCCTTGATAGACATCAATCAATCATTAGTAGAATAAGTAAATGTGCAATTCGTGTAATTGGTTAATTTTTGAAATAAGAGAACATTCAGTAATTTCATGTTTTTACTCAACAATTACTATTTTCATGACTGAATCCAGCACATTCACATAACTAAATTTCCAATAACTATCGCACTTTGGCCTCTTGCTACTTATTGTGTCTATCACAATATGTCTGATAAGTAAGTATTTCAAAATTAAGTTATATATGTCGATCTCGTTAATAAAGAATATTTTTTGAAAATTCAAGTTTTGACAACAAACCAGTTTCGCAAATGTGTAGCGATTTTTATCAAATTGTCGTGAATTTTCGCCAGCTGTCTCGCGAGGAATCAACATACATATGACAAAATATTATCAATGATTTTCTTTAATGTCAACAATGTGACAAGAAATCAACTTGACAAGATGTTGTCAAGAATTTTTTCCGGCAAATTCAGATCAACTCATTGAACTATTGATGACTTCCTTCATATATGTTCAATTCTATGAAGACATTTGAAAAAGATAACAATAGAGAGTGAAATTTACTGTCTCAGTGAGTTTGCAAAACGTGACTAAACACAATGGTCTATTTTTGTGAAATCTGTTAGTGATAACTTAACGATGAATACATATAGAAAGGAGGAAACTATAGCAACTAACAAGCATAACTAACTATTAACAAACTTGTATCTAAAATCCTCCACAAGCTAGAATGTATCTACATTTTCAGCTTGAAAACTACAGTAATAATATCAAAAAATTATCATTAAAAGAAATATGAAATACCGAGAATACACTCACTCTTTTTATTTTATAACAAAATGCAAGTATTTAGCTTGAACCTTCTTGTGTATTTTTGGTTGGTTTTTATCAGACACTTCCACGTTTACCTTTTAGCGACTTCAGTTAATTGGTATTCTCCTTTGAAGTCGTGAAGGTCATTTTCTACTTCTTAGTTTTCTCATTTGTCTAAGCTTTGATACATGCTATCTGAATTTAGTGTTCTTGTCTTTTGTTATTTTGGGGGAAGAGGATAAAATGGTAATACAGTGATTTCATTGATAATTGATGAACTAAATTTGATCTGGAGCATTTGTGAATTGGTAGGGGGCATTAGTATCTGTGTCACATCAGATATACAGTTCGTTATTCTCTGTTTCTTTTTTGGTACAAGAGAGGGACGAAGCCCAATGAACTTCCTTACTCCATCATGGCTATTTTCTTATTTGTGTTAGAGATACTAATTCATTTCATTGCTACGAAATATTTTTCCTTCTTCGTCTTGCTTGATGAAGAAGACTATAAAAACATAATCAACTTGACATGCTATTCCTTTCCTACTTATAAGTGATCAAAATAAGGAATTTTCTACTTTGGTGAGTAATTTATACTCTTTCGGTTCGACAATGAGGGACTCAGCTTTTCCACAATTGGTTCTATTTTGGTGCATCGGGTTTTGTTCTTTAGCTTTGATGATGCTCCAGAGTTTTAGCTTCGTTCGGGCCATGCGTTCTAAGGTGTTGAGCAAGTGAGCTTCAGGTTAAGCTTGATGCTGCTGCAGAGTTCTTAGACTCATTCCAGCCATGTGTCCTAATAGTAAATAAATTATATTCCTTGTCAATGTCAAATGTTTTATACTTACAACATTGCAACAAACCTTTACTTCAGATTTGTATACCATGTTGACATATTCCGTAAGTAACAAATGAATTCAACATTTTGTATACCATGTCAATGCTGAATTCATTTTGTATACCGTGCAATCTTACTTCAGGTTCGTTGCAATGCTCGAGGTCAACCAATTGGGGAAGAAAACCAAGGTTTTGTCAGTTTTATTGGAGTCATCGTTTGTCGGGAGGTTCCAAGTATGGAAAATTGGAGAAGAAAACCAAAGATTTGCCGGTCACTTAGGTTTGTTATTGTTCATATATATGTATCGTGCACGGACTTTGCATTTTTATGCAAGTGTACATTAGATGTCATTTAGGATAGAATAATATTATGACATTTGTAATTAAGTTTCTGATCAACATATCTGTATTAGTATCTTAATATAATGTTTTATTAAACGCCCGAATGAACGTTATTAAAGGGGGTATATTGTAGTAGTGGTTTGACTATATGCACTATTCACATAACATATTTTGTTATTAATACATAGAGACAAATAGTAGCGTATAATATGTTTATGAATTTGCCTTGATAAATATTTTCAAAACATTAACATATCATAATTTTTGCTAATAAATAAAAGATGATAAAATTAAAATTATACATTGACATATGTGAATCGATCAACTAGATCACTCATTGAGTCATTGGGTTGTGTGAGTATTTTTGAGTTCTAAAATGCACATGCCTGCGATCTTCATTCATTGGTATGCTGTCATGGCTTATTAGAATACTACTTATCTACGTGAGCAATTCAAGCAATCTAAAAGGACTTTTTCCCTTCTCCGGTGAGTATTTCAATTTTGATTCCCTATCGTTTCAAAAGTTCTCAGTTTTTTAATTTTCTTCATATTAAACATAAATTTTGGTATGCACTCCACTACACAACTCAGTTTAATGCTTGTTTTGTATGTTCTTATTTCTGTGTATTAATTCTGCTCTATTTGTTTCATCTTTTTTATTTTGTAGTTAGAATGTTAATTACTCATCAAGCAGGCATTTATTCTTTGAATACAAGTGGATAAATACTTTAATTTGGTCGTAAAGAAAAGTGCACGTTTGTTCATTTAGGCTTTCCAATGTAAGTTAGATGCAGAGTGAGTGTGTGGAAAAGTGAAATAAAGCAACCTAGCAAGTATGGCTACTATCTCTAATATAATTTAACTAGACCGCACTCGCGTGCTTCACATAGTTGAGTTATATGCAAAATATAATGTTGTTAGAAATTATGGTGAATAAATGTACAATAAATTATTTGTGTAAAAATTCATTATTAAAAATAATAACAATCACATAAATTATTTGAAATCCTTCAACAACATATATGAAAGAAATTTCATATAAATCTTTGTTTGATCTCCTGACATATTAGGTCATACATTTATAAAATTGTTTACTATTTAGAATTTTACAAATCTACAAAGAAACAAATAAGCAATATAAAAACAAAAAAAAAACTCTTTAAAAGAAACCATACACATCTATGATCATTCTAAAACTTCTAGCAAATTTTTTTTACAACCATTATTTAATAATCAAGAGATATGAGAGAGAGAGAGAGAGTCATTCATAGACCCCGTACATAATACATCATAAAATTTTATTAGCTCTTCATTTCGTTTATTTTTCCGTACAACAACTTAATATAAATCAAATACTCCATAAACACTAAAACAAAATAAAATATCATAGAAGTAGAAAACAATAGCACCGACGAAATAAACTGAAATAGAGACTAAATTTTTAGTGCCTAAGAATCATAACATCCAAAAAATAAAAGTATATCAATACGTAATTAATTAAATTTTAAATTTTTGAATGCAAAATTCTCCAATGTTAAACTCATAACAACAATAATACTTGATACAAAATTATTGTTAGACTTTTTAGAGGAATCATAGATACAATAACTTCTTTATATGTTAGAAGTGTAGCATTCCTCTTTTTATGTGCTATAAGTATCTCTAATAAGTTTATTACGATGATACCAATTCAATGTTAGACTGTTGTTAAAAGTGTACCTTCAATGGTGAATTTTAGCACACTTAATCACTTATGTCAATAATTATATCACACTTATGATAAGAAATTACCTCATTGAAATTAATGAGATAGACTTTTGTCAAAAAATATATTTAATGAGATACACATTAATTTTTTAATATTAGTGAGACGCATTATTAGGAACAAAGTGCCCAAAAAAATATCACTAATTTCTTCGATGATAAATTTTTTGGCACATTATTATGAAAAACCAATTTTTTTTATGGGGATATTGAAATCTTTGTTTTATATAGGGATATATATAGCAAACGACGTTTCTTTATAAGCCCCCCAAAATCTTTTATCCCCCTGAATTTCCCAATTTGCCCTTAATTCAAGAGTTCTGTATGTATCTACTGGATATGTACCGTATGTATGTGCATGATTTGTTTTTATAAGTTTATTATCTCATTTCTTCTTCCTTTCTGTGAGTTCAAAATCGACTCATTCCTTCTCCAGACCATTTTTCACTCAATTTTATGTTCCTTCTGTACGCATCAAATGATTTCTCCGAATCAACCCATAGCTGAATCTTGTTCCTAAAATTTGTTCTCGTAAGAGTTTCTTTAGGGTTATCTCCAAAGTTAAGGTAAAATCTCCACCTAATTT
>Ga0228711_1011688_pt1 | contig 11059 bp, 5 predicted proteins | sample MedpolnodulmetaG_2_FD_177996 | JGI IMG/M metagenome (GOLD analysis project Ga0228711, IMG submission 177996) | Root nodule microbial communities from Medicago polymorpha collected in Santa Monica, California, United States - brown nodules | ecosystem: Host-associated > Plants > Roots > Nodule...
CCTTAGGGCATATGTTAGCATTTGCCTTAAATAAAGCAGGGGATTTCTAATTGATTAATTTCAGAATAAGTAACTAAGTACCCTAAATAGGTCAAATCAAGTAATTGAATAAGTCTAACTGATTTCTAATTGATTACTTGCATAGATTTGGGGATTTCGATTTTAATTTTTTTTTAAGGCGATGCAAATGATTGTTGGTTGGTTGAATGTGTCAAAATGTATGGCAATTACTAATAATGATGGAATTTCAAGCTATATTTTATTAATTGATACAATATTCTTTGGAAAAAAAATTAATCAATACAACATTATTTTGTGAATCAATATACTTTTTTAATGGACAAATCAAATTAGGAATTCAGTATTCACAAAGGATCAATATGAAACCTATTTAATAATTAAAAACTTAACGTGGTTGCATAAGTCTTAATATATTTTTTATATCAACATGAATCAAAGATTTTATGTAAATGAGAATGTTGATGTAATTGAGATTTTATGGCCTTTTTGAGGGTTTTGATTTGTCCCCCTCTTTTGTACATATTTTTTTTTTACTTTTTTAACAATATAATATATTTATGATTGGATCGTGTAGGATATGGGTTTCTTGGAAGTCCTAACTACAGTGGGAGGTCTAAGTTTCACCTTGATGATTAACCACACTCTTCGTTCATAAAAAAATGTTGATGAAATCATGAAACGACAAAATTTTATTCTCATTTCCGTTGATCAAATGTAAAAAAATTCCTATAATACATTCAATTAGTCTATGACTATATTTTGTAATTGTTTACACTTATGATTGTATATCAAGTGTAAAAACAAACAATCTTTTATTTGATTAAGTTAGATTATGAGAAGTCTCTTTCAGTTGTGATTAAGAATTAGAAGTCTCTAACTTGTGTGCTTTTAAGAAGTATTACATATAATCTACGATATATTAGTGTTTGAAATTTCAATAGTGCCTAATATCACTGTCTTTAAGTAGAAGTTTGAGGTTTTCCACGTCTTACAATTGAGACGATAATCTTATTTGTATATTGATTCATTAAATGCAAGAGAAAGATATGGTTGTTAGAATTTTCAAATAATTTTTATAATTTTTTTTTGATATAGTAACCATTTGACATACTTTCTCATCTAGAAGTCACCCTAAAATTGAAGGACCAAGTTGAAGATTGATTTAAGTAAACTTTGGTTAAAATGAAAGCTGGCGTGTCAGAGACAAGAGCATCACATTATGATTATGGATTGTAATTGCAAAAATGCATGGGATCGAGGGTGGCAGAAATGTGCAAAAAGGGGAGAATATATGCAAGTTGGTACAAATCCCATATGATATGTCATTATCTGTTTTGGCTCTGTGCAATGTATCTCATAATCACGTGCCTTTTACTTGCCACATCATGCACCAACTCCTTTTTATTTTCTTATTATTATTATTATTATTATTATTATTATTATTATTATTATTATTCTAGTTTGTGTGCTACTTGGCTACTTGAATGAATGTGTTTCTTTCCATTTTCTAAAGTTTGACTAATACATTGCACTATGCCCCCTATTTAGAAAACTCAAATCTTTGATTTACTATCATTAATTAGTTAATTGAATTTGTCTTGTTGTTAAAGATGTGTTTTTCTTAATTAGTTTGTCTTTAAACTTTGAACTAGTAATTAGGTGGGTTAAGAAACGTGAAAGTAAACATGTACTGTGGTCATGAAAAATAAAGTAAGATAAAACTTACATGAGTAGGTTATCATTTTTTACACGAGGTCTATTTTTATATAAAAGTTTATGTTTTTATTTGCCAATATGTGTGCGTAGTGGTTTCTTACTATATTGTTTATATGAGTCGTTTTTCTTTGTGGGAGTCTTGATGCAGTGACATTGTGAATTGATTTCGGGATGAAAAATGTTAACTTGTGTCCTTATGATATATGTTAAGGAGCCTAAAGTAAAAAATTTGTCTAAGAAAATGTGTCAATTTATTATTTTACAGATTGAAAATTAATGTTTTGAAATAAATATTTACCATTTATGGAATTCTTAACATGTGTTTTAAAGACACAAGTTAGCATGACCTAGGATGAGATTATTGAAAGTTTGGCTTGTATTTTGTTTAGGTCCAATTGTCTAGTACATGATAGCGTAGGCTCTTTGCAATTCTTTATAAAAGGTGAGTGAAGTGTGTTTAGGTTGATGTTGTACCGGACGTTCAATTATATAAAATTCATTATTTATCAAGGAACTAATGTGTGTGATTGTTTGAATCTATGGTTAGTTTTTTTTTTTTAAGAAAATATATTTCTTCCGTCACAAAATGTAAACAAAAATGGATCAACATAAGTTAATGTATTTAACACAAATTTTAAACTGAATGTATTTACTTTTGTTAAATAATTTTTGATTACATTTTGGGACCAAGAGAGTACAAACGTATCAATCCCTGATGTTTTTGGCGTGTTCTTAAAGATGTAGGCATGTAGTACTTTGCACTTTTCTTTTCTCTCTTTTGCCAAGTTGGTGCGCACATCACGTATTATATCGATATGCCTTGCTTAATTACTAAGCTAGGCAATCTTTGTTGTTTTAGAAAATAATGATATAATTTACTTTACTTGGATATTGCCATACTTTCTTTGCGCCAAAATACAAGTAAATAAATTGTTTCATTATTTTCTAAAACAACAAAGATTAGAAATACAATTTAGAAACATTAATGGTTATTTAAAGAAAACGTAAAGGTTTTATTTACAGGTGATTGTACATAAGTAAGACATCTTGATTATTGTAATTTCAGCACATTTAAAATACATCCAAATCTGAGTGTATTAGGTGCTCGTGTCGTGCTCAAAATTACCACCACTCCAACACAAATACATGTAACCATGACATGACATTATTTTCTCTCTCTCTCTTCATTTTTAATCAAAGATTGTTGAGTGCTTGTTCATCAGATATATAGAATTGAATTTTCAAGTCCAATTAAAAGAATAACTATTCTTTGTACAACAATTTTAAGGGAATTTGAGAAAAATGTCACAACTCAAGATGTTGTAATGAAGAATTTTGGTTTCACTTTTGACTGTGTAGGAGCCATCTAAAATCGTGTCTAATGAATTTCTTTGAAAGAGATTGCGTGTATCGATATCACTGTGGTCGTCAACAGTCAATCATTATTAGGATACATACTCCATTTTTTTCTTTCTTCTTTCTTTCAAAAACATACAATTTTCAACACACTCTTTTTGATCGATTAAAATTCACACAGGACTCACCAAATTTATATGAGACCCACATAATTTGATGGGACCTATATGAATTTTAACTAATCAAAGAAAGCGTGTTGAAAAGTGTGTGCTGTTGTTAGCATTCCTCTTTGTGGAATTGGGCTTTTGATTTTAGAATTTGACGGTTTTAGTCGTCTAAAATATGATAATATGACATATTTTAAATGAAGTTTTAAGAAAAATTTCTTACAATTTTATTGATGTTGATGTTTTTCATCATTCATATCATATACCACATTATTTAAAACATGTCATATTATCAAATGTTTTGTTTAAAAATATGATGGAGGGACGAAAATTGCAGTTAAGTTTAAAAAAGAACATTTGTCGAGAGTACCAGTTAAATATTTGAGTTAAATAAGAACATGTGAAATTACGACAAATCAATGGCAAAGGTGACGGAAGAAGTTCAAATGAACGTGTGTTTAGGTCAAATGATCAAATTTCAGAGTTTCGTGCGGAGACATGAAAAAATAAGATGAGATGATAGAAATTGTTAAATAAAAATGAAAATCTTGTGGGTTGGTCACTTCTTCCAATATTCATCGGTTATTCAAACAACATGCACCTCAGGTTCAACAATGCTAGGTTCGATTTCGAATCAACGGAGAGAATCAACTATAATTACATATACATCACAAAACAATACCAAAAAAAAATCTATCAAAGCATAACAGGAAATGCAAAAATACAGTGCAGTTTTGGGATTTTGCTAATCTGCTTAGTGAAATTTCCTCCTGCAAACTACTCAAATACTAGAGCAATTTTTTTTTTTTTGAAGAAAATACTAGAGCATCTTTCTTTACTTCTCATGTAGGAATTGTAGGAAAACAGATTTAGTGTTCAGGTTATAGGATATGATTCCCCTTTACTCTTGTTAATTGTGATCAATTAGACCCATTTAGTCTTCAAGTTATAGGATAGGATTCCCCTTACTGAAGTCACTTTTGATGTATGAAGTTTGGGTTAAAGTACCCAGCTTTTGTCTTCGTTAATGCATGACATTTTCTATTAAAAAGGAAAATACAAATCACACTTCATTATACAATTTAGAGTTTGAATTGATTTTGGGGTAAAAAACTATCTGAATTCTGATCCCAAATAAAAAAACTATGTGCGGATCGGTTTGGATGACAACATTTTAAAAAAAAAATGGCTTTAATTCGATCGGTTTTTTTATTTTCAAAATACAATTGTCGTTTTTTAAAGCCATTTTTTATTTAAAAATGGCTTTAATTCGAAGAAAGTAATCTAATATTACATCAAATCCAAACAGTTTTCACAAACATCTAGTAAAATCGGTTTGCAGCATTATTGGTTTGAATTTAAATGGATTTAAACACCCCTATTATCACGAACATAAATTGGACTGTCCCAATTGGTTGCAAGGTACATCAAAATCAGTAACTGGAACTAAAATTCAAATTCAACAATGGATACATAGTTATGGTTAAGTTGATAACTGCTAGGGCACAAGATACTGAGTGAATGAAATCGTGAGCCACAATGCCATATGGGTGAAACAATTTTATCAAATAGATTACTAATGTGACACAACCCATATGGCTATTCTTTTTTTCTTTCTAAAGAAGCTAAACTAACCCCCTCAAATTGACACCAAAGAGAATCATATGGCTATTCTTAATTATCAAATAGTTTAAGCAACTTAATTATCAATGGTAATAGTAATCTCTTTTCTTTCTTTTTTTAAAACCTAAATTGGCGATTCTTTTCTTTTTTTTACTGTAACAAATAAAAGCACACAATATAACTGTCATAATAATTCCTCATTTTATATATATAAAAAAAACCATCATTCATGACTATACATTTATCTAGTGTAATAAGATCATAATCCTAAATATATAATCTCTACACAATACAATCAATCAAACCAGATCACCAAATAACTTTTAGCCTAAAGAGAAGAGGTATGATCCATCTTACTGACAATCCTGCACAAATAACAAGTTCTCTAATTGACTAGGTGGGGTAACTCTCTTCCTAACCAACATTTCTACTGTGGGAGGACATTTTCTCTTCACCCCTCCCCTTGGCCTTGACCTGAATTCTTCATCAGCTTCTTCAAAATCACCCTATACATATAAAGTAAATCTCGATGAGCATTTCAGTTCATCAAAATTTTGTACACCACAAGAATAAGCAAGGACAGAGAACTTACAAGGGCAAAAACATGTTTTGCAGTCTTTTCATGATTATCTCTCACGTGTTTGTAAGCAAACCTCATCCCACAATTAGGAAACCCACACGCAAACGGCTTTACTTGAAAGTGTACGGCCTTTTCATGCTTATGAAGATTAGATTTCTGTTGAAGCAAATCCACAATTGGAAGTTAAAAAATGTAACAAAAATTTGGAATTAAGCATAGTGTATGCAATGCCAATGTATCACGGGGGAGGTATCTTACAGTTGAGAACGTGCTGTCACAACCCTCAAATTCACATTTAAATGCTTCGGAAGAATTGCTGGCTTCGTGTGTTCGCAGATGCCTCTTCATATTCTTCTTCAGTTGCTTAGTCCCACAAGTGTCACAGGTCACATATTGATGGCAGGATTTAACATGAGCTTTAAGGCACTCGGAATTAGTGAAAAATTTCATGCAACCAGGCTCTAAGCACAACACTTCAATTGTTTCAAGCCTAACTGCAGAATAAAGGTTTTCGTCAAAATCATGACAACATCTTTCATAAATCTAAATAAAGGACAACACTGCAAGCAGTTGATGGAAAACTAACAAATTCATATAGCAAAATCAAAAGAAAGGAAACTTGCCATGAGAATCTTCATGCTTCTGTAGTTGTGATGCATATCTGAAAACCTTTCCACAGCCAATCTCCGGACATACAAACTGCTTCTGATTTTCACCACTACAAGGAGGGGTAGAATTCTCATCATGCATCTCTTCAACATGTCTTTTCAAATTGCTTTGCAATGAGAAGCCACTTTTGCAATTCTCGATAGGACATTTAAAAGTCTTCCCTTGATGCTGTAGAAGGTGACGATTCAAATGATCCTTTCTTCTGTAGCTTGCCTTGCAATCTTCAAGGCTACATACAAATGGCCTCTGTAACAAATCACAAAAATTTTTAATACTATAAAAAGAAGCGAACAGAAATCCGACAACTACTGATCAGCTTTGACAAGAACAAGAGACACATGAACAAACTGCAAACCTCATTTTGAATTGAGCGTGACCGAGGCAAATCCTTGATGAAGCTTCTCAGGAGGTCTCCCAACCTGATACTATTTCACCAAGGCCAAGCGTGATGCCTCGCGCATATTGGAGTTCTTTGTCTGGGATCCAATGCTTTCACACTATAATGTCCATAATTATTTTATAGATCATTTTAGTGTCTAAAAGATTACTTTCCTGCAAAAACATGTATCTTTAGTTCATTCATATTCATATTTTTTAAAGAAATAGAACTCTGGTCCAAAACCAAACATACAAACATGCATATGATATTTACATTTATCCATACAAACAAATTTAATGATATAAAATCCATCCTCACTGAATTTCAACAATAACAACCAAGCTTTATCCCACTAAGTACGGTTGGCTACATGAATCAAACAATGCCATAGTGTTATATCAAAAACCATGTTTTTCTCCAACTCATTAATCTCTATTAAAAAATATATTATATAGTATAATAAACTAGTTAAATTTAGAAGCCCCAATATTCAAGTTTACAAAGCAAAATCAAATAGAACAATTTGAAATTTATAATCAAACATACAATCCTAAATGAATTATAAAGTATAATAGTTAAATTTAGAAAGATCTAATACACAAGTATCCACAACAAACCAAATAGAAAGAACAATGTGATGTTTATAATTGAACACGTACCTCAAGGGAATGACTTTGCATATGCTGCAACAAATAAGCATGTTTTTTGAAACTAGCACCACATTCCTCGCAAGTATTAGCTTTCAAACCACCCTCTAATTCAGGTTCAGTTTCAACTCTTGCTTTCTCCACCTCCTCCTAAAATACACAAAATGTCAACAACAATACAAAACACCATTCATAATCAATCACACACATTTGAACATAGAAGATATAATTGCATAAATAACTAAATTAAACTTAAACCTAAACAATTAGGAATTTTAAAAACCCAAAAATCATAAAACTAAAAAGATGTTGAAATTTTAAGAAATTGAGTGACCCATTAGGTTTAAACTGTAGAAAAAACACTGAATTTCAATAAAAACAAAACAATTAGGGATTTCATGAGCTCTTAAACCTTAACAAACAAAACCCTAATACTCAAAATTTGTTCATTTTTTGAAGAAATTGAGTGGCCCATTTAGTTAAAACTATAGATCGAAGATTGAATTTCAACAAAAACAGTACCTTGTGTTCAGAATTGATGTGTGAGGTAATTAGGGTTTTTTTGGATCTACAGATACCGCAGAATTGGCAGTAATAGCGTCTAATATCTCTGAATTTTGGGATTTCATCGCTTTGGATTGATTCTTCCATGGTTGATAGAAGGAATTGTTGGGTAAATTGAGGAGTTCGATTTGAAGAGTGAATGAGTGAGGCTACTAGGGTTTGAAATGAGTGATAAGTCTGTATATATAAGGTTGCTATACGATGTCGTTTTTGCATAGGGTTTTGAGTTTTGATCCTGCAAAAATAATTTACTAGTATGTCCTATTTTTAGTTGGGATTTAGTCAAAAAAAAATAAAAGAATGTCTATTAGTTAGGCTTAGGCTCCTCTCTTTGACAAAAAGTATAATTTATTAGTTGACAAATTAATAAAAAATTCAAACACCAAAAATGTGTTAAATTCAAACATCAAAAATGTACTTCCTCCAGTTTTATTTATAAAAAAAATGGACTTTTTAGATTCATTAAGTAATTGATGTATTTTGTCTAAAATATATATTAAATACATAATTTATGCAATGAATCAAAAAAGTCAAATATTTTTTATATATATGATAGAAAAAAAATGTTAAAGAGACTATCATTGTGAGACAGAGGAAGTAGTATTTAAAATCTTGGAGGAGAGTTTAAATGTCATATGATCAGCTGCAATGTATAATTTATTAAAAAAAAAAAAACTTAATTATCAAATCTTGTATTCTTTTGGAAAAAGAATATGCTAGCTATGAGATGTTCTTACTTTTTGTTTGTATATAGTGATAGTTTAAAACAAAACATTTGATCATAAAATATGACGCTACCAACACTAGCCATGTTTGAAGAGATATGAATAGCTAAGTTCATTTACAATCTTTGTTTTTAACTTATCAGACACAAAATACATTGCTTTTTGTTGCAAGATGTTTTTTATTGTCTTTAATAGAGTGTCTCATTTCACATATTCAAGTCATTAGCTGAAAATGTATATATTGAAATCGCTAAATCTCCCTGAATCTCATCCATCCTTAATTCCCCCCTTTTTCAACTTCTAAAATTAAAATTTATAAGTTTCACATATGATTAAATTTTGCAATAGGATTTGTTTTTGCAACGAACTCGTATGCAAGAATTTTTCCATGCGTATATGAAACGACCTGAATTTGTGGACGTCATGCAAAGATTTTGTGTGTTGGGGTATGGCAACCAAGATCAAGGTATAACCCTTTGTGCTTATGTCATCTCAATTTCCATTGGACCTTATTAAACATTGTTTTTCCCCCACTCATTGAAAGTGTGTTTGATGTTTGGCAACGACACGGGACACGACACTAACACATATATCTACATTCAATTATTCGATGTGGTCGAGTCGATATTTTATAGGTTAATAGACATATTTATTTAACAAATACAATATCATTTGATGAATGGGAAGCAACATATTTTTATACATTTGTATTAAGAAAGGTGAGTGCAAATAATTGACTTTTCATCTTAATAATTATACCATTAACGCAAACGGGTTAATTGAAATTGGGTTAACCTAACAAACAATTACTAATTGATCAGTGGTAAAGATCGAATATTTATGCATATTACAGCGGAAGGCATAACATCTATTGTAAATGTAAAATAAAGAAACCAATAAACCAGATAACTGGTTTTCTTAAAAGAATAAGAGACACGTGAGGGACATGAAGCTGTCTGCATTGTCAATTTGTACATTCATCGCACAATCTTGTTTTATGAAAATTTTGTATCTTGCATGTAATAAACAGTTAAACTAATATTTCTACTGCAACAAGAAAAACACTAAGATTTCTGCTTTAGAACTTGTTGTGCTAAATAAGACAACAATATAATTAAAAACTAATAATAAAAACATGTTTGATTTGACAAAACTTTGTTCAAATCTTTTTATTTTAACTATAATTATAAAATTGCACTTTGTTTACACTTCACTACAAACTTTTGAAAATTATGAAATGAAGTGAAAACAAATGGTTGATTTCATAATTAACGGTGAACATAAAATTGTATCATCAAATCAAAAAAATTCTATAGTTTTTTCTTTCTTCTATAGTGTGTGTGATGATGATGTAGTAATGAATACTAAAAGTTATATTTTGTTCTCTTCGTGTTTAGTGTGCCGTGATGATGATGTAGTAACGAATACTAAGAGTTATATTTTGTTCTCTTTGTGTTTTGGTTTGATTTTTGTTAAATCCTAGGCTACAATTGGATTTTCCTCTAATAAGGTTTTTAGTGAGAAAGTTGTTTATTATTCCGTTTGTAAACTATGAGCGGTGTTTTTTTTATACAATTTTTGTTTAACAATATATATATATATATATATATATATATATATATATATATATATATATAGTACAAATATTGGAATATGTAGATGTGAATTAATTGTTTTTAATATTATATGTCAAATAATTAGTAGGTAACAATTTCCTATGCTCGCGTGTTTGTAAATGTGTCTTTTATTTTACGTATTTGTGGAATAGAAAATAAATAAATATAAAGAATAGATAAAAACAAATTCAACTTATCTTTATTTAATAAAGATATATCTTTAAATTTTGAAGTTTTGTAATATTTGACTTTTGACAAATAAATCACTGATTTTTTTATTTATTTACTATTGCATTTTAAAAAAATATATCAATATACATATCAATAGTCACTTTTCCTATAAAGATCATAAAAACAAATGATTTATGTGGCTAATGAGTATAAATAGATACATGTGGGCGTCAATAAATAATATTGTTCCTATAACACTACGTATAGTACATTATGTTAAGAGAAATGATAGCAACACTCTCTTTTGAACACCCATTCGGGCAAAAGGTGAGAATCCCTGGATTCTCTTCATCTTTTTCACTGCGACAACACTACCATAATCACTCACCACCGCAATCATGGCGGATGTAATGCTGATGAAAGAAATTGAAGACAAAGCTTTGCTTCTCGGTATCGATCTATCCTCTATCGATCTCGATTCCATTCACCTCCCTCCAGGTGACAACTGCGGAATCCCCAGGTATATTAATCAATGCTTTTGCACGTTAATTAGATTTTATGATTCTCAATTGTTTTTTTTTCCGCCATGTAGTGACGACGATGATGTTATTCAAGAGGAGAATCTGGAGTTTGATTCTGGATTTGGCAATATTATTGTAGTGGATAATCTACCCGTTGTTCCCAAGGAGAAATTTGATAAGCTTGTAACCGTTGTTAGAAAAATTTATAGTCAGATTGGTGCTATCAAAGAGGATGGTCTCTGGATGCCTGTTGATCCTGCTACTGAAAAGTCCTTGGGTTACTGCTTCATTGAGTACAATACTC
>Ga0228711_1011690_pt1 | contig 11055 bp, 12 predicted proteins | sample MedpolnodulmetaG_2_FD_177996 | JGI IMG/M metagenome (GOLD analysis project Ga0228711, IMG submission 177996) | Root nodule microbial communities from Medicago polymorpha collected in Santa Monica, California, United States - brown nodules | ecosystem: Host-associated > Plants > Roots > Nodule...
GTGAGAAACTACATCTTCTTTAGAATTTTAGAGATGGAACTTTCCAATCTATGAAAGTAAAGTTGGCATAAGTAATAACTGAGGGTATTTTAGAGATTTAGAAAATTTACGGGTGCCCAACAAATTACTCGCTGCACTTAAAAATTATCAAAATAATACCAACAATGGATTTGTCTAAGTAGTTAAGGATTTGGGCTTCTTAAGCATGTGGTCAGGGGTTCGATTTCGGGATCATGCGTATAAAAAAGATCTGGTTGGGAGGGGAAGACCCACCTTGTGTGACCCACAAGTTTCACGACAAAGATTAATTGTTGTGAAGCGGCGGTGAAAACTTAATACCAATACAATATCGCAGTAACAGAAAAAATGTCAAAATAATGTCTCATTTGTTGGATTCAATCGAAAAAGAATTCTGCTCTTTACCGGCCAACTGTTTTTGCTCGTTCCCAACTGAAATTATCATAATACCCACGCGTGAGTTAACTCACGCTACTTATACTTCCTGCATTACTTAAGTCACGCTGCGTGAGCAACAACACAGAAACATAACCCCCTTCATTTTCTAAATTTCCCAAATACGAAAATTCTTCCATTTTGTGCGATTTTCACCACACTCAACCAAATCAACATCAAATGACGCAAATCAACAAGTAAGTGTTGCTTAGCCTACTTCATTGCTTCTTTTTTTTTTTTTTGAAATTTTTTATTTTTTGAAGAAATTTAGGTGTTTAGAAATTTGGCTTGCATGATAGTTTTTAGGATTGTTAGTGATGAATTAAGTTAGGAATTGTAGTTTAGATGTTGTTTAGAGTGCAATGTGGTAGTTTTAGGGTTTTGAAATTGTTTAATTTTAAGTTGAATGAAAGATGGACTCTAGGTGTTTGATAAAATGTCTCAATACACTTTCTTTTGATTTTTTCAATGTTAATGATGAAATTAGTTAGAAATTGGTTTGTTAATGTTGATTATAGTTAGTTTGACTGCAATGTAGTAGTTTACGGATTGAAATGACACTGCCGAAATTTAAGTGTTGTTGTTGAATTGTTAGAAATGACACAATGTCCGTATGAAAAAAATCATTGATTTTTTTCTTTTTGAAATGTTGTGCATATGTCTCATAGGCCTGACAGAATGAGGGAAGATAGGGAGTCGGCTACTAGTAGTGCACGAAGGGAAAAGTGAAGCACTACACCCTCCTATGGCTAGTCGAGGGAGAGGTTGGGGCACGAGACTTGGTAGGGTTGATGTTGCGGGGGGGATCATCGTCACAGACGGGTCCATCCCAGATAATGGACCCGACGCAGTATCAGTATCAACATCATCAACATCCGCATGAGGAGTATCAGCAACATTATCAGCAGGAGGCGTATCAGCCTCAGTATGAGCAGCCTCCTCAGCAGCAGGCTGAAGCTCAGGGGGAGCCTTGTATGGAGTTTGAGGCCGGACCAGAGGGCTTTTTAGGGGGGCCTTCTGACTTGTCGCTTTTACCAAACTTTGGTAGACACGTGGCATGCAAGCTTGGGGCGATAAAGAAGTAAGTATAATTGCTTTCTTTTATTTAATGATATATTATTTATTATTTTTCTTATTTAATGTTTATGTTACAATATTAAAATTTACTTATTTTAATGATTATTTTACTTTTTTCATTTTTATCTTAGAATATTTCATGTTTATTTTACTTATTATTTTTTTAACGGCGTTTGTTAGAATACGTGACATTTTATTTTTTTACTTTAAAGATATGTTGTTTATTTTACTTAGAAAATTTACTTTTTTTTTGTATTTTAGTTTCAAATGGACCATAAGATCACGGGTGTCTAGCACGGGAAGAAACTTAAGCTTGAAAACTTGACATTTCTGTTGCCGGTAGAAGAAAATGGGTGGTTCTGGGACCCGGTGAATGATTTTGGTCTTACCCCCCGCCTTAAGACTGAGTACGAAAACATCTCTCACAAGCTCGTTTGTGCATTGTCAGAGAGATGGCTTAAGGAGACCAGCAACTTCCATATGCTTGTTGGGGAGATGACCGTCACACTAGATGATGTGGCGTGTCTTCTACACATCCCCATCACTGGAAGGCTCATTGAGGAGGATGAGTTATCTAATGACCATAACATAGAGCTGTTGCAGAATGAGCTATGTTTTACAGAGGAGGATGCAGTAGGTCAAGTGGTAAAACATTGTGGTGCTCATGTCAGTTACACAACCCTGAAAAGGCGTTATGAGGAATTGTTGAATAGGTGCAATCAGCTGGTGGACCCTGACACAGAGGAGGAGGTTGAGGAGCAGAGTGTTGTTAGGATCGCCTGTGTTAATGTATTTTTGTTGCTCTTGCTTGGCTACACCCTTTTTGCGGCAAGAACAACAAAATTGTTAATATGTTGTGGCTGCTTGCGCTTCATGATTTGGATGAGTTAGGCGAGTGGTCATGGGGCGGGATGAGACTTGTTTTCCTATATGAGCAGCTTTCTCTTACCTCTGACTCATCTTTTGTCGTCGTTGATGGTTACATGAGCTTGCTTGTGGTAATATATTTTTTTCTTATTTTTTTAGTGAATCGTAAATGTATAGTTGTTTGTATGATACTTATGTGCTGATATACTTGCTTGTGGAGGAGGTGTCGGCTCCGCGGAGGAGGAGTAGGAGTCCGCGGGAGTAGTAGGGTCTTATTTTATGAGTTTTGTATATTTGTAGTATTTTTATGATATTTTATCGGATATGAGTGTAATATATTTACACGTGCGCTTTTGTGTTTTTATGACATTTTGCGTTATTTTATTCTTTTATTCTTCGTATTTTAATTATGAGTGAATGCTTGATTGAATGAATGTTTGAATGAATGATAAAAAAATGGATGCAATTGACTGAATGCATGTAAGAATGAATGAAGGAATGAAGAAAATTAGGGAAAATGAGTTTCTGGCTATTATGGTTTTTTGCACAGACACAATGTGAGTTAAGCCACGCAGAGATTAACACTAGCGTGACTTAACTCACGCAGTGTGTTAACACACACAAAATGAACACTAGCGTGAGTTAACTCACGCAAGGGCATTATGGGAATTTCAGTTGAAAACGAGCAAAAACAGTTGGGTAAAGAGCAGAATTCATCGAAAAATCAAGATTGGGCTACAAAACTGTAGTGTTGCACAAGATCGAAGGTACTTATTGAGTTGTGCAAGCAAAAAAATAAGAATTGCTCTATGACCCTCAATTTTGCTCAAAAGTCCTTCGATTTATCGGAACATAACTTTTGATTGTATAATATTTTATATTGGAAGATACGATCCAATCATCTTTTTTCATCGGATGCTATCTTATGATCAACTTATTTTAAATGTTGAGTAATCCAATGGACACATGGAGCAACTGTCGCAAAAAAATTTGAAATTGACCAATTCGCTAATTAGCTCAACTCTCTTCAAATTCAACTATCTTTGAATTATAATTTTTTTTTTTGTGGTGTTCAGGGTTTGAACCCCGGACCTTACATATATTATACATTGTCTTTACCAACTGAGCTAAACTCACAAGGACGTCTTTGAATTATAATCTAGTTAAACTTGATCCATTTTATTTTTTATTTAGTTATTACTCATTTGATTCAATTACGGTCAAACCAGTTGAATCATATTCCAAAGGTTATTTGGTTCAATCTACGATGTGTTTTTTTTTTCTTCGGTTAGATGGACGAAATGACAATAGTTATATGAAAACTCATACAAGTGGTGAAGCCGGGGTGCAGTCCCCAATTATGTCATCCAGCCTAACAATTTCAACATTTTTATCAGTTGCGTTAGAATTTTTTTTTGTTTTGGTCAAGTAGCCTAGTGACTAGAATTCACCTTATAAGGTGAATAAGTGAGGTGTCCGGAGTTCGAACTCCAACCCCTGCATATAATAATGCATTGTCCTACCAATTGAGCTATGCTCACGGGACTGCGTTAGGACTTGTTAATATCTACAATGTTGTTTTTAAGACATTGAATGTTATTTGTGACTACAGTTTACGAATTTCGATGGCTGAGATACAATACAACATGCACGGGCATAAATTGAAGAGCGTATAATATAGGCTATTGTTTTCTAACTTACGCAAATTTTACTTTAGTCTCATTCCTTCCTTGATCGTAAAAACCGGTCTTACGTAAGATGTTACACGAAAAGCATTTATTTGAATAAGTGTCTAACAATTTTTTTTTTTTTTTTTTTGACGAATCAATGTTGTATATCTAAACACCAAAAATGTGAAGACAATGTATTGTTGATGAATTTACAACATTTTCAGAACACAAGTTTTAACAATTCACTTTTCTTCATAAAAATACTACAGAAATTACAAACAACTTCATATAAATCTGGTGGGACTCGTGAATTTTAACCAATCAAAGCGATTGTGTTAAAAAGTGTGTTAAAATGTGTGTTGTTAGCATTCCTCTAACTTCATGTAGGTAAAATACTTATCAAAGTACGGAAAATACAAATTTTCTTTGTTTTTGCAGACTGCAGTTAATAAATAAAATTAATTTGGATTAACATAAAAATATTAATACATGTCATAACATGAAAAACGGTCTGCTGCAGAAGAAGTCATACCGAATCAAAAGGTGATATTTGTCTTCTGCACATAGTTCACTCATAGTTGAGTAAAAACCAAACTATATCAGATGCAAATATAAAAAAGGTTCAAAGAGTGATAATTCAAACCAAACCTGAGCTGGTATAGCAGCCAACAACCAGTAAAAATGTTAACTGAACTACAACTGTGGTAACATACGCAATCCTTAGTATCATGTAGAAAATTGCAGTTACATACAGGTACTTCACCTCAATAGCGGTTGCAGAGACATCCAAAATCATTGTGTCGTGATCACAGCTGTGCAAGCTAAATGTATCACCAAGAGGAATACTACACACGGCTAGAAATTGCTTTTTACTTAAAATCATCAGCAATTCCATGAGTATAAAAATTTAAATCAGAGAAGATTGATACTCAAAACTGATGTTAATGTACAAGGGTAAAATTTCCATACCGAATAGATTGAAGCTCAACAAGCATATATTTTACATTCCTTTAACGTACAATATTCGTTCCCCTTTCAAGAGTGCTTATAATACAAAGTCTACAAAGTGGTATAGATCAAAGATTCATATAACACAGTGCAAGCTAAATGTCCTCTTTAAAATACTACATAGCTCACAAGTGACTAATATCATCACCTTATCAAAACATGAAAATAAAAAAGAATAAGAATTTTATCCAGAAGTGAACCTTGTTTATTTTTCGCTTTTGAAGCTCCACATACTAAAGGCCTTTACTTTACTAAAGCGACGAGAACAACAATGCAAATGAGAGTTGCTTCAATGAGTCTATATGCTGCATTTTACTTCATTTTTTCAACCCCTGCTGCTTTAACTCTTCAATGATAAGGAAGAATTTGAATGTTTTCTTCTCTTCGCTTCAGGTTCTCCTAAATGCAAGGAAACAAAATTATCTTCATCAGGTTCATTCCTAAGTTCAGATAGACTTTTGAATTCCAAGTCTTCTTTGAGGAAGCTTTGATGAACCGGAGATTTTCCAGCAAAACTTGTTGGTATGAACTGGTGTTCTACATTTGGAACTGTTGCAGTCTCATTTCTGATATGAAATTCACAAGGCCTTAATGACGGTTTGACTATCGTAGATGGTTCTTCAACTGGAACGTGTTCCATATTCAAACAAAAAGGTTCAAAGCTCTCTTCAAGCTTTTCTTTTATTGGCACAGTGGGAGATGATTCTCCAACTGTAGAACCAATTCCAGCAGTAGAACCATTCATTTGCTCTTGCCCCGAATCTAAAATACAGCCAAAGAAAGGAAAGGTCAGCTGTAGGTGTTCCTCAAATAAATAAACGGTTCAACAAAGGGATACCAACTACCAATTGATAATGATTGTTTTATACATTGAATGAAAAAAGGACATTTGTATGCAGGAAGTGTATGCATAATCCATAAGAAGGTTGGTTCTACTCCTGAGACTGAGATGAAAACAGACACATTAACTTTGTTTATAACGGGATTTGATAGTTTTTAAATGCTTTAATAGATATAGCAATATTTATTACTGGGAATGATGTTAGAAACTCTTAGCCCAGCTCCTTTTACAAACTTGTATAAATCATAAACGCTCATTAACACATGAAGACCTTTGAATTGAACCACATTTTGAAAACAAACCTTGGAGAGCTTCATTTGTTGTTACGAGATCAAGTTCAAGGAGATCAAGAAGCCGTCCAAGGTCAACACCACTAGTCCAATTCTCAGGGGGCTGGCCAACTCTTAGTTTCAAACGACCTCGATTAGCTGTCCCACCCCAGATAATGCCAACCGGGCGGGGCTTCTCCCTATTCTGACCAGTCAAGAGAATAAGGCTTCCACTATCGCCTTCAAGGTCAAACGTCTGCTGGTTCTCACCAACGACAAGAAAATCAGTGAGAAAACAAATACCTTTCTCATCATTATACTCAAGGGCATAGGCCATTATAGTCCCTGTAGTCAAACCAGAACTTCTTCCAACTTTAATCACTTGCCTGCCAATAAGACTGTTGATTGGAGACTGCAAATCTATGCGGTGGACTTCACCAATATCACCCACACCTCTTATAGATGTAATTACATTGTTCATATTAAAGTCTTCTGCAAATGGGATGAATGCTCCATCAGCTCGAACAAATGTTTCTGCAAGATAACAAAATTGTAATGAGAATGGTGACTGTGACCCTTCAAGAAAGTTAAATCATAATCAACAAGTTTGAAATGACATTAGAACAAGTTCGACATTTTTCAAAGGATTGCCTCAGAAAACTCACAAACTATATTGACGAAGAGATAGTTTTCTGCAAATTGAAACATTTTTCAAAGGAAACAGCAATTCATTAACTTCTAGACAACAGAAACATAATATCTTTTAGAGTAATTTAGGGCAACCTAGATCACCCCTTAGAATCAGTTTCCATGTATTGAAGTTATAGAGTATCAAATCAAGAGAAAGTGAAAGAATCAAGACTTCAAATTGTAATTATAGTTTGATATTGTTGGAGAACCCACGTTAATTAGCAATATGGCAAAAAATAGTGGTTAGAAGTGAAGGACAACCCGCACCCTTTTAGCTAAATTTTCGGGTTGAATTAGGCCTAAAACTCGAATTCTAAAATGGTACTGGAATCTTGTCGGTTGTCATGAATATGTTGTTTGGACACCTATTATCGGGCCACTGCAGATGTTCGGTCCTGCAAACTTCACACTGCAAATTTTGATCTTGGACATGAGGGACTGTGGTGTGAATCTCACATGACAGTGATATGGCTAAAATAGTTGTTATAAGTGGGGGGCAACGCTCACTCCATAAGCTAGCTTTTGGGATTATATAGGGCTAAAACCCAAATTCTAAGAGATATGATTGATAGTTTAATGTGATACAAAAAGATCAAACCTTAACCCTCACTTATACTAATACAACACTCTGAATCTGAATCAGATACTGAACAAAACGCGATAATAACTTAAAAATCTGAAACTAATCCTAAGAGATAATTCAATCAAGACGCTCTAGGATAATAGAGACTCTCATATTATGAGATGTTTCCTTATTTAATAAGAATTGGGAGATTCATATTAGAATAAATCAAGATTAGTGTTTTTGTTATTGTGATAACATCCAACATATTATTCACACCATATCAGTAAGAAATTACTATTCAGAGTATTCCTTTTCCTCTCTTTAACTCAGACTAAAACCTTATAGCTTCAACATGGTAACAAAGAGGTATCATCCTCTATGACTCGTCCATTATTCTTTTTCATCGATCGCCACAGGTAAAATATTCATGATGATCTGCAATGTGATGACAAATTACCTGGGTTTGTTCCAGCAAAAATGCCATACCAAAGATCATCAGTAATAAACGATGTTGCTCTCTCCACTGCACCAAGATATACACCAGGTCCAAGACTGGGTGGCAAAGGATGAAACATCTTTTGGTTTGGATAGTCCAAATCAACAGCTACATGTCGATTTGTTAGAAAACCAACTTCTCGATTTCCTGTTCGGCTTCTAACAATAGCACCCAAGGTTCCATATGTCTCTTGACTTGCAACCTTCAAGGAGAAGAAATTAGAAGGTTATATACAAAAAAGAGGAAAAATATCATCAAGACTTGCATTAGAAGTTGATTCTCATGAGCAAAAGGACCTGAGAACCAGAGCCAACGCATGAATCGCTTCCCCTTAAGCCATCAGCAAGCTCCGTATATAATTGTTCTTTAGGAGTTTGTGCCGGTGCACCATAATAAGAGAACTCCACAACATCCACGTCGCACCAAACACCTCCTGGCCCCTGTTTACAAGAAATAAGAAATGGCTTTAACTAACTTCATTAAAGATTAGACCAACCTATATACCATAAAAAGGCTGGCATAGTTCCTTTATGGCTTTGAGATGAGATTTTTACAGATAAATGGAATTTATATTAGTTAAGGTTATCACTTATAAAGCATTTGCTTGTTCCCCAGCAATCTATAAAACCTATCAGTCGGATTAAATTACTAAAAGAAAAGAAGAAAAACTGTGTGGTGTATAATAATGAATATTTGAATTGAAAAGTGTAATGATGTCCACTAAAGCCATGTAGAAACCTGCAACATAGCCAGAAGAACCAAAATTCCCCACCTCAAGGGCAGCAGGTAGGCACTGAACATGGTTGAGCCATTGCCTGTGAACTTTATGCGCAACAAAGACAAGAATAGCTGGAATATCAGTCAAAACACCTCCTCTGATCCGAAATCCAATTGCAGTGCCAAGACTGAATCGCCGTAAAATCTTACTATGAAATGCCCTAATAGTCATAAGTTCAAGCAAGGTAGTAGCCTGCTGTCCTGACGGCAATCGACCCAAAGTTTCAGGTAGAACTCCCTTTTGAAGATTACCAAAATAGTTAGCCCTGTCTTCTGCTGCATCATTCCAGCGATTCAATGTAGGCCAAGAAAAGTAGGCAGCATTGCTCTCAGAATGTTGAACACCAACTGCAAAAGTGTGCATGTGTAAAGGGCTGGATGAAGGATGACCATAGTAGTTTCTCTCCAGGTCCAGAGCCGACTCCTCCGATTGAGTTGATCCAGAATGGTGAGCTCTCAATCCCAATCGATTCCGATTCATCTGTCAGCTCTCCTACATCACACTAAATGTAGCTTACAGATCAAAATACAATATTTCATGTTATGCTCAAATTTAATTGACTTTTAAATCAATGAAAATCTTCAACATAGATGTAGAAAATTCTTTAGTGAGTATATGACTATATGTTATATAGATGTGATAGACTTATCTAGCAAAATACAAACCATTGGAGATAGAGATAATTTAGCAAGTTCATCTGTTGCAAAGACCACCCCAATTCTAGAAACACTAGGCTACTCTAAATATGTATACAAAAATTGGAACCCTTCTTTGAATACTAAATTTAAAAAATTAGTAAAATTCTTTAGTGAGTGTATGACTATGTGTTTTAGATTTGTGTGTAGACTTTACCAGTCAAAGTAAAATTCATCCGCATAAAACAAACCTAACGACTAATAGAGTGTCAATTGTATGTGCATAATATCAACAAAAACAACACATACATACAGCTATACAGGCAAGACCAGCACATTTAAATTGTAAGCTCTGAATCAAAAGGCTAGCAAAATAAAAACTAATGAAGAAACCAAGTAATTAGGCTCAAGTGGTTAATGAGTTCCAACAAGGACGAATTGTTCAGGAGAACTGAGTTCGATTCCTGGGTCAAGGTGGAACAATTCTTGGCCGGAATTTATTTACCTCCCAGACAAACTCCGGATTACCAGGGGCCCTTTCTTGAGAACCAGAGCTTTGACACCAAAAAAAAACTAATGAAGATAGAGATGATTAAGCAAGTTCATCCGTTCAAGAAATTCAACCCCTCAAAAGAGAACATATAAACATAAGGGTGCTCTAAATATGCATACAAAAATAGGAACACTTGTTTGGATACTAAATTAGTATAACAATCTCCTTAAAACCAAATTTTTAGCCAAATCTTCCAAGTAATAAAACAAAGCAAATACATGAAAATAAAAAGGTAGGAAATTTACAAATCCTCATGCAGTGTAAACACTAAAATCCTGAAGAACATCGCAAGCTAGATACTTTCCTGAGGAGAGAGAAAGAAAGAGTAGACCCAGAAAGTCATCTCAAGTAATAATGAGTAATCAAAAACGGAAAAATGGACAAACACTATTGTGCAAGAGAAAACGACAAGAGAAAACGAAAATCACAAAAAGAAAAAGAAAACGCAACCCATTAAAGAGGGTTATGAAAAGATAGAATTTTGGAAGATGGGTTCAAGAAAAGTGAACTCACCGATAGGCAATGTTGTTGGAGGTAGGAAGAAGAGGAGGTTGAAGGTTTTCATGCCCTAGTAGTTGTAGTACATGTAAATTCTCTTGTTCCAATCATTTATGAGAAGATTATTAAGATTTGCAGACAAAAAAGTTTCACACTTGAGTAGGGGGCATTAGAAATTAGAAGCTTCCCTTCTTTGTGGTTGTGAGAAAGAGCAAAAGAGTGATTCAGTGATGACCATCATCATTAAAGACCACTTAGGGGTGTATTGAATTAGGATTTTAAAGGACAATTTTTGTTTAAGAAAGTCTTAAAGATTTTAAAAGACTTTGCATGATTTTGATGACTTTCATGATTTTAATGGATTTCAATGGATTTACATCATAAGATTTTAAATGATTTGAAATGATTTTATGGATTTTATAAGATTTTATAAATTTTAAGGATTCATCGAAAAGAAATGATTATAACACACTTTTTTCACAATATTCTTAATACATACTCTTTTATTTATTTTATTTTATCTACGAGAAAGTTAGAGAAATGATTATAACACACTTTTTTCACAATATTTTCAATACAGGCTCTTATTTATTTTATTATTTTTACGAGAAAGGAGGGAGAGAGAGGGGGGGAGAGAGAGAGAGAGAGGAGAGGG
>Ga0228711_1011693_pt1 | contig 11053 bp, 5 predicted proteins | sample MedpolnodulmetaG_2_FD_177996 | JGI IMG/M metagenome (GOLD analysis project Ga0228711, IMG submission 177996) | Root nodule microbial communities from Medicago polymorpha collected in Santa Monica, California, United States - brown nodules | ecosystem: Host-associated > Plants > Roots > Nodule...
CTGAATTTTCCTAAATTTTTAAATAAATTTGTATCCAGATTTTTAAAAATAAAAATATTTTCCAGATTTTTTTTTTGTTGAGAAAATTTAAAAAACTTCTTTTTCGAAAAAAAAATATGTTTTAATTTCGAAAAATATATATTTCCAAATTTTCGAAAATAATTTGAACTTTTTTTTCGAAATAAAAATTTTGAAATATGTATTTCAAAATTTTCGAAAATAATTTAAAAAATTTATGGAAAATTAATTTTTTTTTAAATATATATTTTTCGTAAATTATAAATTTTGGAATTTTCGAAAAATTTATATTTCAAAATATTAAAAAATTTTGAAAATTATTTTTTGTAATAAGAAAAAATCCTGATTTTTTTTTAACTTCTACAAATTTTTTAATTTTTTTTAAAAAAATGAAAATGAAAATTAATTATATAGTCAGTATGGCACATAATTAGATATGCACAGTCAGCATGCCACTCAGCTCGCCACGTCAGCAATTATGCACAGTCACATGGTTCAGGGGTTAAAATCAAAGAATCTTATATTTCAAGGTTGGAATCTAAACCTTTTTTTTTACAGGGGTAAACCGGAACTCGCCCAAATTACAGGGGGTAAAGACATATTAACCCAAATCTAAATAAAATAGACTCAAATAATATATTAAAAACGCTAATTTATTGACTCATCACATAGTCATCTAATTTTCACTTGCTGTTACCTATAAAGTTTTTTTTCTGATGATTTCTTATCTGTTGAACTAACAACTCAGATGAAAAAATACATAACCTATTTTGAGTTTAATAACCTAACTTTAGACAAATAATCCAAATGGCCTATTTGTTTTATTTGTGTTTTTGAATTCATGGTACGTAATTGGATTTGTGTGTCTGTAATAGTGATAATTTTCCTTTCAATATCTTTCATTAAACATGGCATTGAGTACTGAAGTTTTGAGAAAAGAAAATGAAGAATGATTCAAAACAAATCAATGTGAGAAGAAGAGAATATTTATAGTGTCTGTCTGTGTTTACAAAATGAAAGGATTTCTATGTATACAAATCACAACAGCCCACATCGACATTATAAATAATTGTTCACAAGTAAAAATAATTGTTAGCATTATAAATTAAGCGGACTTCTTCTACCTTCACCAAACACCGAGTCGTGTAGTAAACTAGACTTCTTCTACATTTATCTCATTTGATTTTCATTGATATTTATGAAAGGATGAATGGACACATCAGAGAAAATGGTAAGAGATGTTGACTTGTTACAAAAGATCCTGCCTCCTATTATAGTTAAAATTTTGAGCATCCTTAGTCTTAGTTTTTTTTTTTCGTTTTTGAAAGTCACACTTGCTATAAGACAAGTCCCTACATTACTTGATAGTTAATTCGTTAACCAATTTAGTCCAAAATCCAAAATGTTAAATTTCTGTTAACCATGATGATGTGTAATATAATTGTGGGATGACATGTCATATAAGAGTATGAAAGAGAATTGTTAAGACGTTGTTGTTATAAAATAGTTGTACAAATATCTTTTCTCATTTTATTAACTCACCCAAATCTTAACAGCTTCTCAAAACCCATAAATCAAAATATGGAAGAAAAAAAAATTTGAACTTTGAAGGAGGGAAGAAGCCACGAATGTGAAACAAACCCAGGAAAAAAAGGAATGAAATATTGAACTTTTGGGTTGAAATGAAGATGAAGAGGTGATAGAAATAGACAATTCATAATCGTGAAATTTATTCCCTTCTTCTTCTTTGATCAATTCAATTTCATATTTGCGAACCAAAAAGGAAGTGGAAGATAAAAAGAAGCCCTGAGCTTTTTTTTTTTTTTGAGTACAAGAGGGCCTTAGCCCAAAAAAAAACACTTAACGTTTAATTGAACGAGGTGTTGCAACACCTACATAATCAACTAAAAAACATAATCTCATCTGAACATGACATTGTTCATAAATAATCAAAGAAGAGCCACCATCACACGCCAAGTTAGCTAGAGCATCTGCACAAGAATTAGCCTCTCTAAAGTTATGGCAAATGTGAACCTCCCAATTTAATTCCAACAAACTTCTAATATTTGTTAACAAACTCAACCCCATTGCTGATCCACCTTTACCATCCACCAAGTTAGAGACAACTGCTTTCGAATCAACATGAAGCTCCACTTTATGAAAACCACATTCTCGAGCCATCTTCAAGCCTTCCATAACACCCCATAGCTCAGCCACATATGCACTACACACTCCTAACCATATGCAACCACTCAAGAATCAAGATCTATAATAATTATTGAAAATGTTCGAAAGGAAGGAAAATAACTTGTTTCAGTGTCCATTATGTTATTTTTATATCTAGAAAACTTAGTTGACCACATATATGTTACGTTGAGCAATGGTTTTGGTAGAGCGTAGTATATGTGATCAATTCTGAGATTTGTTCATATTTGACATATCAAGAACCCAAATTGTATAATTATCTTGCAGAAGTCCCCAAGTCCCTTGTAGGTTGAGCAAAGTATTTAGTAGAGCATCTTGTTACATTGTTTTCTTTCAATTTTTTTGGTTGTTTAAGAAAAGCCAAATGTGGAACAAAATAAAGTAATTTTTTTTTTACCGCTTATGTCCAAGGAACAAAATCCTTGTTTCCAAAAGATAACATTGAATTTGTGTCAATCCATAACTTGCTCCAACCTTCTTGGTTAGCATGTTCAATTGTGCTCAAAATAGAAGTTAACTCACCAAGAAAAGCATTATTTCTACAAATATTCATTGCAAAACAATTGACAATAGCAGATTTATCAATGTTAGCTTTAATCCACCGAATTTCCGGACAATTCCAAAGAACCTCGACAATGAGATTTTCTTTCCTTGTGTTAGCATTATTAACCCCAAAGCTCTGAAGGATATACACAGAGCCTGCTGTAAAGCTGAGAAAGGAACATTTGAAGTGGAATTGCTTGAATCATGAGCTGACAAGACTAGGGATATAACTTTGTTATAAGAAAATAGATTAGAATTGAATCTAGTTTCATTTCTAGTAATCTAAATCACCAAAATGTATGCATTATATAACCAATCAGTTGAGATAGCTACTCTTAAATCCATATTGCAAAAGGACTATTAAGGAAGATATGCTCAAAAGTTTCTCCGTCCTTTAGATAGAAACTGCAAGATGAAACAGTTATGCAGTCCCTAGACTTTAAATGTGAGAATAGAAGTTCCATTGCACATGACATTGAAGAGACCAGAAGGCCAAGTTTCACTAAAAAATATTGTTCTTGTTCAGTTTTGAGAACAGGAAATGAAGAATGATTGGAAACAAAAGAATGAATCATGTGAGATTAAAAGTGCATTTGTGGTTTGGAAGAAATGTGACTTCTTTATTGTCCCACATCGACCAATTCACAAGTTAAAGAAAACCTTCTACAGTGTTATAAAATGAAGACTTCTTCTCTTGTACAATAATTCAATGAGCACAAAGTAGTCATATTCCCTCATGTCCCCAATTTGTATCTTTTTGTTTTGTTCATTTCATGAGTTTTGAAAATTTGTGAATGCAACTCTATCAATTAGAGAAGTTGGGGATTTGAGGAGATATGATGACTAGGGATGAAAGAGCTCACCAATATTAGTTTAAATTTTTATTTATCTTATGTTATTTTGTTGAATATTCATTTTTTTATTGTAGCATAAGGCTACGTCTGGCCTTGTTTTGTAAACATAATATTTTTGAAAGATTAATGATATGGTTCTATGGCCAAATAAAAAGATTATTTTTGAAGAAATTTGGTCAAATAAAAAGATGTAATTCTGTATAAAAGAAGGTATGATTATGCAAGAAGGCACAACTCGTAATTTGGTTTTAAAAAAAATGGCGTGCGATTCCATGTTTGGTGAAGTGTTTGCAAAATTTGTTCAAGGGTGTGGAAACAATAAAACTTCTTCCCAAAGTTTTTTCCAATCCTTCTCTGAAAAGATATAGAACATTGTCATCCTGCGTCACTTCCGGAAACCTACGATTGAGTTGTATTCATTGGAGGTGAGACTCCTACCTGACACAATCCTTATCACTCCACACCTTAATTTTCCGACTCCAACGACCAAGTCAACGCTATAACTTCTGGTGGAACTTGTAAATTTATAGCCTACAACACTAAAATAGACAATGTTCATGCTTCATGTAGCCCTTACATTCTAAAGAAACAGAAGGATTCGGTAATGTATTTCTAGAGCCCACATCGACCATACACAAGTTTAAGTGTATAGACAAACACATTACACATCGACCATTCAATCGTTCCGCTAGGAGAAGTGAAATCAATAAAGAATGATTAGAAAGAAATGAATGAATGTGAGAAGAAGAAATTGAAAATGCAATAGTAGATCGGTGTTGTGTTTTTGCACATAGCCCACATCGCCACTTCACAAGTTAAAGCAAGTTGTTTACGTTATAAAAAAAGAGGATATCTTGGTATGTAGATCAATTCAGATTAGAATTTGTTTGATGATTAGTCCACATCCTTTCTATTTGTTCATTTCTCCAACTGTTTAATTATCTGGATCTTTGATTTGGATTTGAATAGTTTGCAAATGGCAAATCTTGAGGATGTTTACTCGTGATCAAAACTCCTCCGATATCAGTTCAATTTTTTGTCGGGTTAAATTTGTTTTTACCCTCTATAAATATAAGAATGTTTTTTTGTCAAATGTGTACTTGTTATAAAGGCATTGTCCAATCAAAGTTTGATTTTTGTTGAGTCAAGTAATCTAGTACGATGTTTGAGTTTCAAACTCCAGCACACCTAAGCTCATTGGACATAAAAGTTTGAATTTTAATACCATATTTTTTTAAAATAAAATTTGATATCTGGTTCGATGATTGAATTTGTTTTTAAATTTTAGTTGTCAAATAGTTTAATGGTTAAACTCGCATATTGAAGTATGGAAAAGTGAACAATTTTGAGTTCAAACTCGAATATCTGCATTTCAACAACGTTTACCCAACCAAACAATCAACGGAAAATAATGATTTTGGTGAGCATTTGATTTTGATTAAAATATATGATGATATATGTATAATTAATATTAATCAAAATAAGGAAAGGAAAATGGTCTAAATGTTGCAAAATTGATATTGATTTAAATTATAAAATTGAACAGTTCAAATTAATGATAAATTATGTCGATTCATTTATTAAGAAAAGCCAAAAGTTTATCAATTAAGTATGATTTTTTGACCGCTTATATAATCTAGTTAAATCAGAAGCAACTCTTGGTACTGCTCTCTTCAAGAAAATCAGAAGCCAATTTGATGTAAGTTGCTAATAAAATTCTTTCTCATCTGAACATAAAAGGAATGGTAATTGAAACATTAAGCCAAGCAAAGGACAGCTTAAGAAAACTTTTATCAAATAAAAAGGTTCTTCTTGTCTTTGATGATATGAGTTCTAAAAGCCAACTTGAAAATAAAATCTTAAACAAAAGCCCTTCCTTTGACTCTTGAAGTTCCACATGATGATATCCTAAACAAACTTCGAATAAGTTATGACATGTTAGAAGATGATTACAAGACTATATTTCTAGACATTGCCTGTTTTTGTTCAACATAAAGTGATACAGATATTGGAAAATTGCAGCTTTCATCCAACAATTCGAATAAATGTACTTATAGAAAAATCACTAGTAACTTTTGATGTAAAAGTTTTTGGGATGCATGGTAAGCTAGAAGAAATGGGTAAAACCATAGTTTTTCTAGAATCTCCTAATAATCTCGGAAGACGGAGTAGATTGTGGTCTTCAGAGGATATCGATGTCGTGCAGAGGAAAAAAAAAGGATAATTCCCAATTTCGATGTTACATTACTTTTGTTGCATTGCATTCATTGTATCTTGTGTTACCTGTATATACGCAAAAACTCGATAAGCTTGTTCATTGAGAAATGGTCAATAGTAAAGTCAACCAACTGAGGAATGGAACTCGGGTAAGAAGCTTCAAATACTACTTATCTATTTCTTCTTTGTTCCGTTTAGTATTTCAGAAAGCTGAAAGTAATTTAAAAGAAGAGCTGTGTCTTAATGATTGTACAGAAATTGTTAAAGCTCACCAATCTATTAAAAGATTACGAAAATCTTGAGATATAGTTGATGGACTAAAAAGGGACAAGAGAATTTTACACAAAAATAGTAGATAAAAAGAAGACATTGTTGATGGACAAAAAAAGAGCAAAGCTGGTAGAAATGAAATGGAACATAGATATGGTACTATGTCTAGATATCCAGTAATACAAATTACAAATGTAAACAAAGAAATTGAATTGGAGATAGTGCAGCAATTGACATCACAGTTGTCTTGAAATCAAGAAATGAAACAATGCATCGGTTGGCAGGCTTGATATATTGGTCACAGGGTTGTTGCTTCTAAGCTTAGTAGGCATACGATTGAACAAGAAATATGCTACAAATATATTATTAACATCAAGAGTTTGTTGCCTCAAGAGTCTTTTAATTTTGGGATCAAAATGAGTCAAAGTCTTAAAAGCAAAAATTTATTTTGTGCAGATTAGTAATGTAGGAACATCATGAGATGGCTATAAAAGACTTAAATATGGATCCTATTGTATTTTATAGCCCACATCGATTAGCACACATGTAAAAATAATCTGTTAACGTTATAAAAAGAAAGGACTACTGTATTGTTGATTAAGGAATTTGTGATAATCTAGGTCATATCTCCATCTCATACTCTCCTTCAGTTATTTATGTTGCCGTGAAGACAACTGTAGAAATGAAGAGTGGGAAGAGGAGGAGATATGACTTGTGATAAATTCACACTTTTTAGTATTCAATTTTATTCCCAAAGTAATGAAAATATGGACAAATTAAATTTTGAGCTCATTTTTTCAAATAAAGTAATTTAATGTTTAAAACAAGTTAAAAAAAAATCATTCAAAAATTTAAGAACAATTAAACAAATACAAATTTGATGTCCCAAAATAAATTATAAAATATTGGTTTGAGACAAATTCAACAAAATCTTATATGTTACCATTTGTCTGTATATAATAACCGAAAATTATGATCAAAGTATGTTATGTAAATAGTGCACATAGTTCAACTAGGCCGCTAATTTAAGGAATTATGGAGTAATATTTATAGGAATTATACCACTTATTTTTTATGAGGACTAAAGACAAAATTTGATTTATTTATACCGTTAAAAAACTTATTTACCCATTATTTTTCATAGTTGAAATATATTTTCATTTACTTTTGTGTATTTAACGGTATACTAGTATAATCTTCACTTGTCTCCTAACCATCGATCTCTACTTTTTAAGACCACCCGGTGGGGGGTAATCCGTGTTGTTGTTGAAACCAATTTGCTTAGTAGATTTTCGGCTATTATTCCAAACTATTTTGTTTCGACTTTGCCATGTACATCAGAGCAGCACAACAACAACTCATGCAGCGTTACCGTCTTCATTCATGCATATATCATTCTCCACCTCTACCTCACAATGAGGACACTGGCTTGGACACTCAACATGTCGTATCGTAATAACAAAATTTATCGAGTTGGAATTCAGCACCTACGCATCCTCGATAATCAAAGACGCGGCTTAGATGGTGCACAAATTTTCCAAACATCATCCCAATCCCTTTCAACATGGAACCAATAACATCGTAAAATATCCCTCATAATTAAGTTGTAACCAGATTTAACCGTGTGTAAAACCCATAACAGACCTCAAACCAAGTCACCTTATCTAAATCACAAAAGGGTACTTCAAGGCGTTGTGTACGATGAAACAATAATTCTAACTAAGAACAATTTTATATGTCTACCGACTCACTACTTAACTAATTTTTCAAAGCTTCTTTATCTTAATTGGAAGATATCCTCAACTTCAATCTTTAATGTTGCTTCCACCACATGTATGCTTGTACATAACAGATTCATATGAACGGGTAACTAATTTATTAGATCCGCAAAGTACTCTTTCCACCATTTTCTATTTTTAACATGCATTTTCCTATAAATTTTTAATGATAATATTTTTATAATAACATATTTTTCATTTTACATGGCATTAAAGCTTTGCTTTGCTTTGCACCCCCACTAAATCTAAAAAATTATCTTTATGTTCTGTTTTGAGAAAAAAAAAATCAATCAAGAATGATTAAAAGCAAATGAATGTGACAAGAGATTAAAAGCGCATTTGTGGATTGGGAGAAATGTGACTGACAGAAGGATCTCTGTGTAGAGGTAGATTTAATCACTAAGTCATTAGACATGATTTATCATGCGTCTATTTGGTCAGACATATTTTTGAGCTTATAGCTTATATCTTATGTCATATAAGCTCATTAGACAAAATAAGACTCGTTTGATAACCGTCACTTTCTCGAGCTCATAATTTATTTTTACTAGTTTATAGCAGATTTTGATAAGCTAATTCAAGTAGCTTATAACTTATCATTATTTATCGCAATTTTATCCCTAGAACCTTAATTTAAAAAAATTAAATATTAATTAAATATATCATTTTTATGTCATTTCATATTTATAACCAAATCAACCACTAATTTTACCAAAATGATGGATAGTACAAAACTTAGAGTGACGAAAGTCGACGAAAGTAGTTTTTGCTTGCAATGCAGCCATGTATTCCGTAACTTGCTTATTTTCGACACTACTCATGTTATAGTTGTCAACCTTTTTAATAGCCACTACCCATGATTTCCGTCACAGCATACTAAATCAGTTTTAAAATTTCTTAAGAATTGGACAAGTGTGCTTAAGAACTAGACATGTGTGCATTCGTCTACTTCCGTGTATGGATTTATCGTACTATATAGCATTGCCGAATTTTACCAAACATTACACATTTAATCGATTAGCTTATCCGCTGTCAGCTATAAGATATCTTATAAGGAGCAATGATGTCACAACGTAGCTATATTTGATAAGTCTATCGAAACTCAAATGTGATATTCCGTCAGCTGTATGTATATATGTTTTGGACACTTCCCAGCATTGAGTCATTAGCCAAAGTTGTGAATGTTTTTAATCATCATAAAAATTGAACAAGCAATATGCTACAAATATATAATTAAGATCAAAAGTTTGTTGCCTCTCAGTGTTTCAAAGCACAAATATAACTTTGTAATTTGTTGCTGTTGTTTCTGTTTTTGTTGGTTGTAGAGCCCACATCGACTAGTCCAAAGTTAAAGTAAGATTTTTAATGTTATAAAAAGAAATGACTTGCTTCATTTTCAAATCAATGTTGCTGTCAAAGTGTGATTATCGTGGTCATATTTCCTCCTATTTTGTAGTCTTTGGTTATTTATGGTGCTGTCAAAGCAACTCTTATAAACCGGAGGATTCATGACCTATGATGAAAGAGCTCATAAATAAAAGTTCAATTTTTTATTTTTGGACAAGATTTTCATTTTGTTTCGTATTAGCTTAGGGAAATTTTGGACAAGATTTTCATTTTGTTTTGTATTAGCTTAGGAAAATTTTAACAAGTGTTTTTTAGGAGGAAATAGATTATATTAGGAGGAGAAGATTTCGAAGGTTTATTTTTCTTCAAAATATATAATCATCTTCGTTTGGAGAACTAAAAATTTGTAATATATTGGAGGAGGGTTTTGAGAGGTGGGAAGGTTTATATGAATTCTTCAAATTTAATATATGTTGTTACAATATTTCTAAAATTAAAAATATATTAATCATAAGTATTAATTTATCACTCTCTAAAAAAAATACTTTCTTTTGTTTTAAAAAAAATAAATACTCTTTCAAAAAATGTGAAAGATTTCTCAATTTTTTCATATATTTTTGTCTCCCCAAAGCTATTCCTTCCCCTCCTCTCCAAACTCTCAAACAAAGTCTTAGGGCATTGTTTAAGCATACTAAAATTGAAAATTTTATATTAAAAATTGTGTAGTTATGACTTTTTTATGTGTTTGATTTGTATTTAAAAAAACAATTTTTTAATAGGTTTTTAAACAATTAAAGCTCTTGTAAGCAAGACATTATATAAATTTAATAACTCCACTTTTGGTCATACTGTGTAATCATAAGCATATTTTGCTTTTTCAATTGACCAGTGCTAGTAATATTCTCTTTATTTAATACTTAATGTGGATTTACATAACTTATTTTGATTTCATTCAATAAGAAAATCAGAGTTTCAGAAAGTGTCGCAATAATTTCTCTTTTGATTTTTTTGAACAAAACAAAATGAGATAATATTAAGAAATCACTGGTGTATCCCCGCGTACAAGACGTGCAACGAGAAGCACACCAAAACAATTACAAAGTCACTGGTGCCGAATACTCAAGCACCGCAAAGGAACATAAAATAAAAATGAAAATGTTAAGAACTCACTTCTCTTTTGATTTTAAAAATATGTTGATATTTGATTTTATTTTTGATAATATGTTGATATAAATATATTTGAAAGTATTAATTAATATAAGTAAAGAAAATTTGTCTAAATATTACAAAATTGACATTTATTTAAATTGTAAAATTTGAGAAATATATTAAGTAGAACTTATATAATTATGTGGAATTAGATGATCGATCTCCTGTCTTAGCTAAGATAGTCGCCCAATATGTATTGTTTAGGGATGAATCAAGAAACTTTGTCTAGTGGGGACAAAACCATATATTATATACTCCCTTTGTTATGAATCATGAAATCCTAGGGATAAAGATCATAGTGATCAACTAGAAAGAGAGCATAAGTGTATTCATGTAGGAGATACCCATAGTGACTCATAGTAGAGTAAACTAGATTTGATAAAAGATAATTGAAATGATACATGAGTGTTCCTATATATAGAGTTTAGTTGTGTAACTAACTCTAACTAACTCTTAACCAAGCTTCTCAAACACTCTAACTAACTATAGTCTAATAGTCCCCCTCAAATTCAAAGTGGGAAATTTACCAATTTGAGTTTGAAATACAATGAAAGTAGAAGACAAATGAAATGCAAAAAAAAAAAATGGTAAACCAAACAATTCTCAAACACT
>Ga0228711_1011694_pt1 | contig 11053 bp, 6 predicted proteins | sample MedpolnodulmetaG_2_FD_177996 | JGI IMG/M metagenome (GOLD analysis project Ga0228711, IMG submission 177996) | Root nodule microbial communities from Medicago polymorpha collected in Santa Monica, California, United States - brown nodules | ecosystem: Host-associated > Plants > Roots > Nodule...
TTAATTTAAAATTTAAATTTTTTTTAAAAAAAAAAAAAAAAAACTCTTGTGACAGATTGATTCTGATTATATACAAAATAAATTTTAAAGAAAAAAAAAATCTTAATAATATCAACGAGGAAGATAAAATGTATAATAAGGAACATGAAGAAAAATTTATTAAGGAACATACACCATAAGATTGCACGGGACTTCTAAATTTAATGGTAAATCTAATTTGTGTACAATGCATCATCTAATGTGTCCATTTGTTCATATTAGACAAAACCCGTAATTAACACTATCGTCCTTGAAGCTCACATCCCCTGCACTCGACAAACACTTTGTACCCTATATTAACGAAAAAAGCTTATCTTAAAATAAAAAAAATAACAAAAAGAGCTTAATAAATAAAATTTATATATGCAAACAATTAAATTAACAAATCAGGTTTAATTATGGTGGTCAAACAAATTATTTGGATACTTTTAACAGTATAAAAGTTAATCTATAAAAAAAAAAACTGTATAAAAGTTAAACTAAAGCATGAATTCAGTTTTCTTTTAACCGACAAATTAAGTCTTTATAAAAAGATAACTAAGTTATCTTTACTAAGTTATCTTTATGTTTAAGTATATCACTTTCTATATGACCAATAATCAAGGAGAAGACAAAACAACTGCACTTTAAATTATTATATATTGACTTTCTTAATAAACGTGAAATATTAGTTTTCTTTTTTTACGTATAATTTAAGACATATGAAGTATTTCAATTTCAAATAAATAAAAACACAGAAATTATATGATGTATTGTACCATGTCAAAAGTGATAGTATATGTTTAATGAAAATTATGATGATATCCATAAAGTACCACTTGCTTTTCACCCTCCATTATTTTTTGAATGGGACCACTTGGATTAATCATTGAATTGTCTTGTAGCAAGAGTATCTTATTCTTATAATATCATTGATTGAAACTAAACTTAAGCCTTAAGGTATCCCGCAGCCAGCCACTGTTGAAACTAAACTTGACTAACAACCTTAAATTGACGGCACATATGATTGCTTCACCCTCTCCGTAATTATTTTGAATATTGTTTTGAAATTGATCTCTGATTTGGTTTTCTAAATTCGTTGTTAGAAAGATTTCACACCTTCAACATTTCATTCACTCTTTCCTGCCATTTTCTCATCCAACAAAATGGAGAAGAAAAAGAACTCCGAGTCTTCCTCATCCATGCCTAATCTTACCTCGGGAACAATATCTCCATCGGGGCTGCGAGAATGTATTACATGAATTTAGTTTGAACCCGCATATTGAATAGAATTGAGTGCTTTCAAATCTTTATTTTTTATTTTTTTTAAGAAGCAAATATTTATATTATTGATTCTAGTTTTTCTTTTATTTTATAATAGTGTATCCGCATCTGTTCGATCTGGAACCAGAACGGGATCCAGATCCGGAACCAAAAAGGGATCCAGCTCCAGAATCTGTAAGGATTCATGACGTGTTCATAAGTTTCAGGGGAGAGGATACTCGTTCTTCCTTCGTTTCACATCTATACGCAGCTCTTCAAAATGCTGGAATTAAAGTTTTTAAAGATGATAATGAGCTTCAAAGAGGAGATCACATTTCAAAATCATTATTAAGTGCAATTGAGGAGTCCAAAATTTCTTTAATTGTTTTCTCAAAAAATTATGCCAATTCGAGATGGTGCTTGGATGAAGTGAAAAAAATAATGAAGTGTTATAGAACCATAGGACAAAAGGTTGTGCCAGTGTTCTACCATTTAGAACCATCTGAAGTGCGTCATCAGACAGGAGAGTTTGGAATATCTTTTCAAAGTCTTTTAAACAAAATTTCAAACGAGAAGGAATTGGTGCAAAGTTGGAGAGAGGCTCTTCTTCAGGCAACTAGCATAGCAGGGTCTGTAATACACAAATGCGGGTAATTTCATTCAACAATTACTACTATTCAAATATTTCTATCTTCATTTAATCTTCTTTGCAATTATTTTATTTTTTTTTATAAATGAGAGGCGTAAAGGACACCTGCTCAGCAAAATATATAGCAAAAAAAAGATTGAGAGAACAAAAAAGAAAAGGGGTACTAGGCCAAAACCTTTTCAAGGAATAAACTTATAATTAGGTAAGCCCAACCTATTCCTAGTGTACTCCCCACTTAAAGAGATTGGGAGATCAGGAACCCAGATTAGATCAAAAGAAGTTAGAGATAAACCTATGTTTGCTAAACCATCTGCACAACAATTACCCTCCCTGAAAATGTGGGTAACCAAAAAACTCTTGTTCAAAATCAAAGCTAAACAGTTCTGCCACCTGTTTCTAAGCATCCAAGGAACAATTGAAATTGATTTGAAAGTAAGAGTGACCAATTTAGAGTCGGTTTCTAACCAAATATTAACAAAACCTTTATCAGCCGCTATCTCTATGGCAGTCATAGCTGCTGACAGCTCGGCCTAAAGAGCATTCACAGGAACCAAAAGCTGATAGAAGCACCCCAAACAATCACCATCCGCATTTTTTTAGGCAACTACAACATATACATACACTAGTGAAAAGACGAGTACTCACGTGTTCCTCTTTCCGCTTTTTTTTATTACGTTAACGTTTGAAAATTAACGGTGTTTTTTTTTTTATGAAATTTTGATTTTGATTAAAACAAAAAATATACTCCCTCCGTTCCTTTTTAAGTGTCTTTTTAGGGTGAATTTTTTGTTCCTATTTAACTGTTTTTTTGCTATTTTAATCAAAGTTTGTTTCATGTTATCTTCAAATTTAAACTAAGTTTTGTTCCAAATAATGGTTTCAAGAAAAGTTAAAACTCTATAAATAAGATGAGTAGCAATTGTTAAAAATTTCAAGTGTGATGACTCTAGCATTGGTTGAAGCCATAGTTGAAGCTTTAACTTTAATTAAAGGAGTTGGAAGAAAGTTAATTTGTTTCTTAACTTTTGATTAATGTGAAGTTGGAATAATTTTTATATTGACTTAAAATAATTAAAAAGATGTGCACAATATTTAGAAAATTGACAATTGTTTGTTATGAGAGAGAGTGTGTGCAAAAAAAAAGAATTTGTTGGAGAAAAAGATATTAACTGACAATTGTTTGTTACAAGAGAAAGATAACATATTAAATTTATTGAAAAGATAAAGCGTGTACAAAAATATAGGAATTTATTGGTGGATTAAAATGACGGTATAATAGGAAGAAAATGTGAAAAAATAAACATTGCTATTTTGGTGTTAATTTTCTAAAAAGACACTTAAAAAGGAACGAAGGGAGTAAATGTTTGTTGCTTTCAAGTTATAAAAAATTAAACTAATTATGATTATTTATTGCAATGACATTAACAATATAACAACAAAATTTAATCAATTTTTTTTTTTAGTGACACCAACAACGATCTTTATTATAGAAAAATTTGTTTAAGGGTATAATTGGGATAATGAAAAAGTAAGTATAAATATATTCATCTAGTTTGTTACACTTTTTAAATGATAAGAGAAAAAAACAGACACATATATATATATATATATATATATATATATTATGTTTGTTTCATTTGTTTTAATATTTAAATTTATTTTTATCTATTTGTTACATGTGTTATTTGTATTAAAAAATGAGGGTATTTTTGGAAAGAAAAGTCCAACCCCAAAGTGTTGAAAGAGGTAGTTTTCTTTTTATATACTAGTGAAAAGACGGGCACTCACGTGCTCGTCTTTCCGCGAGTGTCCGTCTTTCCGCTCTTTTTACTGCACTAAAATTTGAAAATTATGAACTATGTTTCCGCTCTTTCTAGTTACTAGCGAAAAAATGGTCACTCACGTGCCCGTCTTTCCGCTTTTTTTATTGTGCTAACGTTTGAAAATTATGAACGATGTTTTTTACGAAATTTTAATTTTGATTAAAAGTAAAATATAATTGTTTTTTACTTTCAAATTATAACAAATCAAACTAATCATGATTATCTATTTCAATGAAACCAACAATATAACAAAAATATATAATCTAAATTCTTTTTTTTTAATGACGCCAACAACAATCTTTATTATAGAAAAAGTTGTTGTTTAAGGGTATAATTGAGATAATGAAAAAATAAATATATATACATTCACCTAGTTTGTTACACTTTTTAAATGATGATAAAGGAAAAAATTGAACGTTTGTGTTTGATACATTTTTATTTTAATATTTAAATTTATTCTTATGTATTTATTACATGTGTTATTGTTATTGAAAATTGAGAGTATTTTCGGAAGGAAAAACCCAACCCAAAAGTGCTGAATAATAGACATATATATATATATATATATATATATATATATATATATATATTTATAGTTTGTTACATTTTTTTAATATTTAAATTTATTCTTATCTATTTGTTATATTTGTTATTTGTATTGAAAATTAAGGGCATTTTTGGAAAGAAACCCTCCATCCAAACATATTTGTTATTCATCGTTAATCTTGATAGGTCTAAAAAAATGTATCAAATGATTTTTGATTTATGTAAAAAATCAATTGAATGGTCTATACGATACAAACTTAAAATATGTATCGAGTAAAAAAATATTGAGCGGTGTAAAATTGCGTTAATTTGAGCCCTCCTACACTCTCTCCGTCCGTACCTTAGTAATTGTCACATTTGACAATTTTACTAATTAAGATAAAAAAAAAGTTATATATTAAACATTGAAAATGTTATTTTACTACTTTTAAAAGTATTTGAATAGATTGTAGCTTTCTTTCAGCACACAGGTATTGATACTTGCTTTTCGTAAACATTTCTAGCTTCAACACACACATCCAACAATAATTTTCTTACTCAAGTTTCAACTCTACTTTTGACATATCTGAGCATGTATGTGTATATATATGTATACATTCTATTTGTGTAGGAATGAAAGTGAGGATATCAAAGGTATTGTTACCAGCATTTCACAGTTGTTGAATAAGAGAGACTTGTTTATTTCAAATAACCCTGTGGGAATTGAATCTCGGGTGCAAGTTGTGATTAACCGTCTAGACTTCCGATCAAAGAGTGTTCAACTACTAGGGATGTGGGGTATGGGGGGAATTGGCAAAACAACCATTGTGAAAGCCATTTACAATAAGATTGGCAGCAATTTTGATGGTAGGAGCTTCCTTGCAAATATAAGGGAAGATGGGGCAAAAATTGCTGGACAAGTGGGTCTGCAAGAACAACTTTTATTTGATATCTGTAAAGAAAGAACAATCAAAATACCAAACATTGAGTTAGGAAAAAACACATTAAAGGACAAACTTTGCCATAAAAGAGTACTTATTGTACTTGATGATGTGAATACACTAGACCACCTGAATACTTTCTGTGGAAGTCGTGAATGGTTTGGCTCAGGGAGCGTAATAATCATCACAACTAGAGATTTGGATTTACTTTCAGGGAGAGTTGACAAAATATACAAAATGACAACAATGAATGAAAGTGAATCAATTGAGCTTTTTAGTTGGAATGCATTCAAGGAAGCGAATCCTACAAAAGATTTTATTAGAGTTGCCGAAAATGTAGTTGAATATTGTGGAGGATTGCCGCTAGCTCTCGAAGTCCTTGGGTCTTATTTGTTTGATAAGGCGAAATCCAAGTGGGATCTTGTATTGGAGAAACTCAAAAGAATTCCTAATGATCAAGTGCAGAAGAAGTTAAGAATAAGTTATGATGATTTGAAAGATACTGATGAGCAAGAAATATTCCTTGACATAGCTTGTTTCTTAATTGGAATGGACCGAAATGATGTTATACTCGTATTAAATGACTGTGGACTTTATGCAGAAATTGGAATAAGCGTCCTTGTTGAGAGAAGCCTTGTGAGTGTTGATGATAAGAACATGCTTGGAATGCATGGTTTACTGCGAGATATGGGAAGAGGAATTGTTCGTGAGGAATCACCAAGGAGGCCTGAAAAACGTAGCAGGTTGTGGTATCCGGAGGATGTGATTGACGTATTATCAAAACAAATTGTAAGACTTTGTATAATTTTCTTTTAAAATTTGGATTTAAAGCATTTAAAACTTAAGAATTTAAAAGAAACATTTATAGTTGTCAGCATCCATTTGTTTTGTTGATTATCATCGAAAATTATTTTGGCTGTTAATTTTTTGTACTTCATAACTTCTAGCTAGTAACGAATGATTGGTATCATGGCTAGTTTTATATCCACCTTGTTGCTTTAATTTGTGCATGTTTTTGCTTCTTGGTCCATTATATTTCACAGGGAAAAGAAAGTGTTATGGGACTGTCGTTGAAGTTGCCCAAAGCAAATGCTAAATGTTTTAGTACTAAAGCATTTGAAAAGATGAAGAGACTCAGATTACTTCAACTTGCTGAAGTAAAACTTGATGGGGATTTTCAATATGTTTCAAGAGATTTGAGACTGCTGTCTTGGAATGGATTAAGTCATATACCGACAAACTTCTATGGAGAAAATTTAGTTTCCATCGAGTTAGAGAACATCAATTTTGAACTTCTGTGGAAGAACACCGTGGTATTACTTTTGATTTTAGTTTTTCACACTTCACGGGTTATTATCGCTTCTCATTTTTATGGTTGAAATATAAATTAAAAAATCACAACATTTCAAGTTAAATCTCTAAATAAATTTATTTACTTTTAGTTCTTGTTGTGATAATGAAACTTTTGTAAACATTTAGCAATATATAATTGGATGATGGTTTAATACTAAGCATGGATCGAAATAAAATGATTAGCTAATCAAAAGGATTTTATCTTGATATTTAGTGTACACCAACCATTTTGAAAGCTAAATATTGTGCAAAAAGGGGGTTGTGAATGGTTGATTAAAGAAGCTTTAGATTTGTATATCAAATTTATGATCTCCAAGTAAAATTCTTAGACACGACACCTTGTTTCATAGATTTTACTCTGCTATTGTTAATTTTAGGAAATAACTTTGCGCTACTGTAATTTTGTAACTGTTTCCATTTACTTTTTGAAGCCTCTTGCTTAAGTTCCTCAATGATATTTATGTTATTGCAGAGGATGGAGAAGCTGAAAATTCTTAATCTTAGTCATTCCCATTATCTCACACGAAGTCCTGACTTCTCGAACATGCCTAATCTTGAAAAGCTAGTGCTCAAAGATTGTCCAACGCTATCTGAAGTTTCTCCTAGCATTGGAAATCTCAACAAAATTGTTTTGATAAATTTGGAGGACTGTATTAGCTTATGTAGCCTCCCAAGAAGCATCTATAAGTTGAAATCTCTAAAAACTTTCATTCTTTCTGGGTGTTTGAAGATTGACAAGTTAGAAGAGGACTTGGAACAGATGGAATCTTTAACCACTCTAATTGCAAAAAACACTGCAATAACAAGAGTGCCCTTTTCAATGGTAAGATCAAAAAGCATTGGATATATCTCTTTGTGCGGTTATGAAGGATTTTCAAGCGATGTGTTTCCATTAATCATTTTGTCTTGGATGTCTCCACCAAATAATCTCCCATTTCCATTTCAAATTACTTCTTCTGTCATGTCATCTCTTGTTTCTTTAGATGTACCGAGTAATAGAATACCTGAACTTTCATCTTTTCTTGACCGACTTCCATGGCTTCAAAGTATTTGGGTGGATTGCAACTCCGAAGATCAACTTTCTCTTGATTCAACAATGATTTTGGATGCTTTATATGCTATGAATTCTAATGCATTGGAATCAATTGAAACTACATCACAGGAATCAAATACGACTACTTCTACATTAATTCAATTGGGAATGAATTGCCAAGTCACCAATATTCTCAAAGAGATTTTGCAGGTTTGACATCCCCCTCCTTTATGTCTGTATGTATCACCTCTTAGATTTGAATTCTTTTAGTGCATACAACTATTTGCTATAGGGGTAAGTAAAATATATAAAAATAAGAAATTCAAATCCTGAACATATTTATTTTTAAATTGTCTTCCAAATTCTCACGGATTTTGTCATCAGTCATTGTTACTATTAGTATCTTCCATCACTGATAGTCTGTTTTATGAATCCAAGCAAATATTTATTTGTAACGTCAAAATATGGTTAACTACCTTATAAGGGAAGTTATATCTTCAATAAAATTGAGCATACCTTACTTTTGCAGAATATGGATGTCAATAGTGGTGGTGGTGATTTGCTTCCTGGTGATAGTTATCCAGATTGGTTGACCTTTAGTTTTGAAGGTTCTTCTGTAACTTTTGAAGTCCCTAAAGTGGAAGGGCGTAACTTGAAGATGATGATGTGCATTGTCTATACTTCAACCCATATTTCAACCCCTGATAACATAAAATCATATGGCTTTTTTTATCAGAGGCGAAAAGTATCGAATGGCCTTAGAAACGTGTTAGTGAAAAATTACACAAAGGCCACCATCCAACTCTATAATAGTGCAGCAATATTATTTGAAAATGAGTGGAAGAGGGTAATATCAAGTATCGAACCAGGTAACAAGGTGGAGGTCGTATTTGTTTTCAAGAATGATTTCATTGTGAAGAAGACAGCAATTTATCTGGTATATGATGCACCAGATTTGAATCTCATTGCCTGTAGAGGTGATGACAGTGAATGCTCTAAAGAAGAACTCACTGAGGACTTCAATCAGAAAAGAAAGAAGAAAGACCAAGTGGAATGAATCAACAAAAAATGGCAGGACAATGGTTGGGCAAAAACCAATTCTTATGGTACCTTTGTGTATAAGCAACAACTGTATCTCTTTTTTGGAAGTTTCTAGATTTTATCCATGCTAAGTTTTTGTAATCCTATGGAAATGTTAATTGAAGTTACAAACCTCCTCTGTTATATCTAGTTTTTGGCATGTGACTCTAATTCTATTAGTACTCGGTTTTGAATTATTACTGAAACATCTTCTCGTAGATATTTGTGTTTGGATTCTCAGGTGAATTTTCCCTCATAGGAAAAGTGATTTAGAATAAAAATCAAAATGAAAAAAAAAAGGTTAATTGATGCTCTATAAGAAAATGTGATTGACAGTTGTATATATGCTGAAGGATTTGTTTAACAGAAAATAGCAGATTTCATTTAATAGAAAGAAAATCAATAAATAAAGCTTGTTGAATTTGGGTTGGAGCATTTTCCTGGTTGAAGTTCAAGTTCTAAAAGCTGAATGATTACCTAATTGATATTAAATCACAAATGTAAAATTAAAATATTTGTTTTTCATAATCAAATTTTTATGTTAAACCTTAACTGATACGTAAGAAATATGAGTGTTAAGAGCAGAACGAAGGTTTATAACTGAAATACTTGTTGAGATTGAATTTTTAAGTGAGACTAATAGTTTGTTTTACAAATTGAAGCAAATATTTTTGTGTAACTTCTAAAAAATTGTATCTTTAGTTGTTGAATAATAAATGACAACGTGATATTAATATACTTGTCAATTAAATTTTGAGCTTGTATCTGCTTTCACAGAATATGGATGTCAATGCGAGTGGTGGTTGTTTTCTCCCCGGTGTAATTCTGAAGGTTCTTCGGTAACTTTTCAAGTCCCTCAAGTGGAAGGGCGTAATTTGATGTCATTGATGTGCATAAAGATTTGTAACAGATTATAACGTATGTTACAATTCTCCATGGCATATATAGTATTTGGCAAGTGACTCTAATTGAGAGAGAAGTACTCAGTTTTGAATTTTTATTGAAATTTCCTTGTGGAATATATTTATGTTTATAATTAAAAATATAAATGAAGAAAATGAGCTGGTGCTATATAAGAAAAAGTGGTTCAAAGTAGTAATATATGCTGAATGATTAGCTATTCTAACCATACCATGTCCTCGTCAGCTTAGCTCAGTTGGTACGGACAATGCATAATATATGCAAAGTTCCGGGTTCAAACCCCAGCCACCACCAAAAAAATAAATAATAACCATACCATCAGCTATACCATTTAAACGTGATTTAACAATTTGAACATAACTGTTTTCATTTTCAACCATGCTTAGAAAACTTCTGTAGTCCTAAATGATATACGATATATGGATATGGATGCCATGAAAAACTTTATCAAACATATGTTTTTAACCATCTTGCAGCCAGGGGGATATGGTTGAGTGGCCTGATTTAATAGTTCTGGGTTGGCTTGATTGAACTAAGTGCGCTTCCAGACCACATAAATTGCTTGGAAGTGTACTTCTATGTAACACAAAATTAGTCGTTTTTCCTATCCGAACCCATGTGAAAAGTGGGGAATATTTTTCAGAGATATTGGATCAAGAGCTTGTTTGTTGATGCCGAATATTTGACTTGCATATGAGTCATCTCATGTAAGTCAATCTAGCTGCCAGTTATTCAGGAAGTACTGTTTGTAGCATGAACCACAATTGTGAAGAGAACCAAGCCAGTTATGTCTTGTGGCAGTGCATAAATAGGCGAACCTACTAGGTAGGATGTTCTTGGCAAACTTCTTTCCAGAACTAGACCAATCAGAAATTCAAGATTTATACATATAATTTAACTTTGAACAAAAAACCAGATATGCAATATTTAATCAAATATAAGAGATATTCCTTCAAACTAGAGAAACATGTGCTGAAACATATATTAATCCAATTAACTTAAAGAGTTGTATTACGTTCTCACAAACTCTTCCATCTTCACAGCAACAAAAATTCACAAGTAATAAATAATATAAAACATTAAATAAATTACATCTTCACATTAAAATTTCATTACACAATCACATATATATAAACACAAATGGAAAGATGTCTAATATTATACAAATATCTTGAATTAATGAAAAGGAAATCAAGATATAATAATTTTCTTAGCAAACTCTATTGTAAGTACCACACCTATTGTTAGGTCCACCACCATTTTGAGAAGGCAAGCAAGTACGATAGCCTTGAACTATTGGACACTTAACAGCAGCACCATTGTTGTTACCAGTTCTACCAGTTTGTGTTTGACTCAAATCCAAAAGCATTCTTGCTGCATGAGAACTCATAGAATATTCTTCTGATTCCAAATCATTGTTGATCAGACAATCCTCTGAGGTACAACC
>Ga0228711_1011701_pt1 | contig 11046 bp, 12 predicted proteins | sample MedpolnodulmetaG_2_FD_177996 | JGI IMG/M metagenome (GOLD analysis project Ga0228711, IMG submission 177996) | Root nodule microbial communities from Medicago polymorpha collected in Santa Monica, California, United States - brown nodules | ecosystem: Host-associated > Plants > Roots > Nodule...
AGGTAATTTTTATTACATCACAATTCAAACCCCCCTTTCTTGTGATATTATTTAACTTCAATTGGTATCAGAGCACGACTCTAAGATCTTAGCACTTAACAGTGTACGGAGAAAAAATCCAGGAAAGAATACAAAATGTCTAAAGTAAAGTTCATGTCTGAAGGAGGTTCTTCATCTAGACCACCTCTTTTTGAAGGAGCTGATTACTACTACTGAAAAGATATAATGCAACTATTCTTACAATCACAAGACAACCACATGTGGTCTGTAGTAGAAAATGGAAACTATATTCCATATGATGAAGATCTAAACATCAAAAAACATGAAGACTGGTCAGAAGAGGAAGGTAAATGTGTTCTATTAAATTTTAAAGCAAAATCATTTCTAACCATGGCTTTAAGCAGGGAAGAATTTGATAGAGTACAAGAAAGCAACACTGCCAAAGAAATTTGGGATGCTTTGAAAATACATCATGAAGGTACCAGTCACGTGAAAGAAACAAGAATTGACATTGGTGTACGAAAATATGAACTATTCGAAATGAAGGAAACTGAAACCATAGATGAAATGTATGGAAGGTTTACCATCATTATGAATGAGTTACGTTCTCTTGAAAAGAATTATTCTGCTCATGAAAGAGTAAGAAAAATTCTAAGATGTCTTCCAAAATCTTGGAGACACATCGTAACTGCTATAACAGAAGCAAAAGATCTATCTAAACTCAGATTAGAAGATCTCATTGGATCTTTAAAAGCTCATGAAGTATTCTTACAAGAAGACAAATCTTCAAACAAAAAAATGATTGTGTTCAAAACATCTCAAGAAACGCAAAAACAAGAAGAAATAAATCATGAAAATCAACAGCAAGAACCGGATGAAGAAGAAGTACAAGCACAAATTGTTCTTCTTACTAGAAAGCTCCAAAGAATAATTCAAAACAAAAGAAACTTCCCATCAAGAAGAGAAAATACAAAAACAGAAATTGACAAAAGTCAAATAACTTGCTATGGTTGCTACAAAACAGAATGTTCGCAATTCAAAAGGAAGCTTAACAATTATCAATCAAATAAAAAATCCTTCTTGACTACATGGGATGAACCAGAAGAATCAACAAATGAAGATGAACAAGCAAACCTATGCCTAATGGCAAATACAGAAGAGGTAAATTCTGAACCTTGCTCATCTTGTGAAAAAACTGAATATGTTTTTGACAATCTTTTTCACAGCTCACAGATTCTTGAATAAACGTGTGAAAAACTGAGAAATGAAAATAATAAACTTAAAAAGGAAAAAGAGGACTTGGAAAAACTACTCAAAACCTTTCAAAATTCTCAACCTCAAAAAACTCTTGAAGAAATTGAAATTATAGAAGAAAACGAAGTTTTAAAGAAAAATGTTCATAAATTAGAAAATGATATTATTAAATTTGTAAAATCTATTGAAACTTTTCAGAACATCATGGGAGTACAAAAACAATTTTCTGATAAAACTTGCATAGGCTTTAAAACTAACCATAAGCAAAAAATGTATGAAAATCTTTTTATCCCTGACAAGAGAACAATAAGATATAAATGTACATATTGTAAAAAATATGGACATCTAGAGAAATTTTGTTTTAGAAAAGAAAATGTATTAGCTTTTCAAAAGAAGAGATACTTGTTTAAAACAAATCTCACCAAGTTGCATAAAGAAAATTTCTCAAGAAATAACACTAACCATCAAGGACCCAAAAAGATATGGGTACCCAAAACTCTACTAACTTCTACTACAGGAATGTCTCATAACAGTCAAGAAAAGGCCTTGGTACTTGGACAGTGGATGCTCAAGACATATGACTGGAGATAAACAAAGTTTTCTATCCTTCATCGAGAAAGAGGGAGGATTGATAACCTTTGATAACAATGAACAAGCTCGAATCAAAGGTAAAGGAATCATTGGTAAGATAAATTCTGCAAAAATTGAAAATGTTCAATATGTAGAAGGTTTAAAACACAATTTGATTAGCATCAGTCAACTGTGTGACAATGGTCTTGAAGTTACATTCAAACCTCACACATGCGAAGTAAGACAAGAATCTTCAGGAAAAATCTTATTTACCGGATCAAGAAACAAAAATGTTTATGTTCTATACTTAGATGAACTCCTTGTTGAATCATGTTTTATATCTCTTGAAAAAGAGAAATGGATTTGGCACAAAAGGGTTGCACATATAAGTATGGAAACTATTTCCAAAATTTCAAAACTAGATCTAGTAAGAGGACTTCCTAAAATAAATTTTGAGAAAGATAAGATATGTGAAGCTTGTGTCAAGGGAAAACAAGTCAAAAGCAGTTTTCCTCCAAAAGATTTTATTTCAACAAAAAGACCCCTTGAACTTCTGCACATAGACTTATTTGGACCTATCTCAATAGAAAGTCTTGGTGGAAAAAGATATGGCTTTGTAATCGTTGACGATTTCTCCAAATTTACTTGAGTTTTATTTTTAAAACACAAATATGATTCCTTTTGAAACCTTTAAAAACTTTTGCAAACAAGTTCAAAATGAGAAAGAAACCCATATTATTTCTGTAAGAAGTGACCATGGTGGAGAATTTGAAAACTCCTCCTTTGAGCAATTCTTCAGCGAAAATGGGATATCTCATAATTTCTCCTGTCCTAGAACACCTCAGCAAAATGGTGTTGTAGAAAGGAAAAATAGAACGCTACAAGAAATGGCAAGAACTATTTTAAATGAATCAAACATAGAAAAATATTTTTGGGCAGAAGCCATAAATACCTCTTGCTATATCTTGAACAGAGTTTCAATAAGAAAAGTTTTAAACAAAACCCCGTATGAGCTCTGGAAAGGAAGAAAGCCAAACATTTCATATTTTCATATCTTTGGTTGTTATTGCTACATCTTGAACAATAAGGATTCCTTGGGAAAGTTTGACTCAAAATCAGACAAAGTAATATTTTTGGGATATTCTTCTACATCAAAAGCCTATAGAACCTACAATCTAAGAACAAGAATTCTAGAAGAAAGTATGCATATCAGATTTGATGAATTTGAGGAACTTGAAAATCAAAATAAGATCATTGAAGAAGAAGAAGAAGAAGAAACTCAAAATAATCAAATTTCTGAAAATATTATTCAAAGATCTTCAAACGAGGAACCACCTCAAAGTCCTCCAAGATCATGGAAAACAGTTGATTATCACCCCCAAGAACAAATTATTGGAGACACTACTGATGGTGTAAGAACAAGAAGATCTTTTCAGAACAATGACTTGGCAATGATCTCACAAATTGAACCTAAATCCATAAAAGATGCAATTATTGATGAATCATGGGTTGAAGCCATGAAAGAAGAATTACAACAGTTTGAAAGAAATCAAGTCTGGACCTTGGTACCTGAACCTCAACATCAATCCATTATTGGTACCAGATGGGTATTTTGAAACAAATTAGATGAAGAAGGAAAAGTAACTCGAAACAAGGCAAGACTAGTGGCACAAGGTTATAATCAACAATAAGGAATTGACTTTGATGAAACTTATGCTCCAGTAGCAAGACTGGAAGCTATAAGAATTCTTCTTGCATATGCATCTCATAAATGCATTAAACTTTTTCAAATGGACGTAAAAAGTGCTTTTTTAAATGGCTTTTTAAATGAAGAAGTCTATGTCCATCAACCTTTAGGTTTTGAAAACTTACAAAAACCAAAACATGTGTTTAAACTAACCAAAGCTCTCTATGGACTTAAACTAGCCCCAAGAGCTTGGTATGAAAGATTAAGCACATTTTTGTTGCAAAATGGTTTTTCAAGAGGAAAAATTGATACTACACTTTTTCGAAAAATTAATAAAGATGATTTATTAATTGTTCAAGTGTATGTTGATGATATCATTTTTGGAGCTACAAATGAAAAAATGTGTGATGATTTTTCTAAACTCATGGAAAGTGAATTCGAAATGAGCATGATGGGAGAACTTAAATTCGTTTTGGGTTTACAAATTAAACAACACAGATGGTATTTTTATTTGTCAAGAGAAATATATCAAAGATCTTCTCAAAAAATACCACATGAATGAAGCCAAAATCATGTCCACTCCCATGCATCCATCATCTAATTTGGATAAAGATGAAAATGGAAAAGTATTTCCTGAAAAAGAATACAGGGGAATGATAGGATCTCTGTTATATCTAACCGCAAGCAGACCTGACATTGTCTTTGCAGTAGGACTTTGTGCTAGATTTCAAACAGCTCCTAAAGAATCACATCATATAGCTGTCAAAAGAATTTTTAGATATCTTGTCGGAACAACAAACATAGGTATCTGGTACGAAAAAGGATCTCACTTTAATCTCATGGCCTATTGCGATGCTGACTATGCCGGAGACAAAATAGAAAGAAAAAGTACAAGTGGTGCATGTCAATTTCTTTGTGAAGCTCTGATCAACTAGTGTTGTAGAAAACAAAACACCATTGCACTTTCTACTACAAAAGCTGAATATATATCTGCTGCAAATTGCTGCTCTCAGGTATTATGGATCAGAAATCAATTAGAAGATTTCTCTCTCAGGTACGCAAATATTCAAATTCTTTGTGATAATACCAGTGCTATTAATTTATCAAAGAATCTCATTCAACATTCAAGATCAAAACACATAGAAATCAAGCATCGTTTTATTCGTGATCATGTGAATAAAAAGGAAATTGAACTTTTATTTATCGATACTGAAAATCGGTTAGCTGATATTTTTACAAAACCTTTAGTGGAGGATAGATTTAATTTTATCAAAGAAAAGTTAAGAATTATTAGAACACCTTTGTAATTATGTTTTAGTTAATTTTCCTTATTTTTATAAAACACAAAGAAGAAACTTTTCATTTTTCCTTTGTTTCACACGAGTGGCATCTCACTCTTCTCTTAAAACTCAAACTGATTATGTTCAGTTTTAACTCCTGGACAATGATTGTCATGATTTCTTTGCACTTACTAAGTACACTCCAGCCACCTCTCTCTTCCTTTCCAAGAAATTTTTTTCCGACTGATATGAAGAGTCAGTCACTTCTCTTCTCCCTAGTCTACTCTACATCACTCATCACTCTTCTCACTCTCCCCAACCATTTCGTCCTCTCTTCTCTCTCTCAGACCCTTCTTTTTCTCAAAAAACTCAGTATCACTTCTCTTTCTATAAAATCTAAACCTAGTTTCACTTCTCATTCATTCAAACCTATCAACAATCATTCAAAAATGGCTAGAACAAAGGGAAACCACACTGATTTCTCTCTTTCTCCATCACCCTCTCCCGAACGCTCTCCATCTCCACCACCTCTGCCGTCGCCACTCAACCCTAACCCTAATTCCGATCCTTTCTTTTGCTCACCTCCAAAGAGTCATACAACTTCTGCTCCTCTCAAAACCTATGCTCGAATCATTAGACCAAGAAAAGCAAAATCATCTGAAGCTTTGTAAAAACCCATTCGACAATCGACCAAACTTTCAGCTATGAAGAAGAGCAATGATGTATTATTCATCGATCTGGACTCAGATGACGAACGACCAATCAAAATCCTCAAGAAAACTCCCACTGATTCTGAAAGAAACGCTCAGAAGATTGAAAAGATTAAGAAGAATTTCAAAGTTGCTGTTCAGAAAAGAAAATCACTAAAGTAATGCTCTGATTCTGAAACCCAGAACAAGGAAGGTTCTGCTTCTCAAACCAAAAACATGCGTACTTTCAAAAAACAAATGGGCCTCAAGACCAGTTGGTGTAGGATGAGTGTACAAATTTGAGAAACTGCTGAAGGAAGGGATCGATCTTCTCAAATTTGTCGAACCACTAGGTTGGAAGAATTTTTTCCAGATCAAAGAAACCCACTATCCAGAAGTGGTAAGAAATTTCTACTTCATGGCTAAATCTTCTCCAAAAGAGGCTTTGATTGTCTCAAAAATTCAAGACAAAGTGATTGAATTATCTGCTGAAAGACTAGCTGTGATTCTGGATATTCCTCAAAAAGGACCAAAATGCTATGGAAGAACAGGCTATGAAAATGATGTGGTGTCGCGATTCGATATCATACGAGAAATGTTTGTCAAGTATGAATCTGATGATGATCTGATCTCTGCGAATCTTAAGAAGGAATACAAACTTCTCCATAACATGTGTCAATTAAGTGTCACCCCTCAAAAAGGAAGCAAACACAAGGTATCTGAAATTGACATTCTTGTTATGTATCATATGTCCCTTATGGAATGTTGCTTACTCGTGTTTTCAAGGAATTCAACATCAACCCTTACAAAAAAAATTTTGATACTGTCTGCTCAGAATTCTTACCTAAGAACATTGCTCATATGAAGAAAAAAAAAACACCCTCAATTGACATTCCTAAACCTATCACTACTCCTGATGAAGCTGAAACATCTGTGAAAAGACAAAGGGTGGACAAAGGGAAAGCTCCAATGGATGAGCTTTTGGATGCAATTCTGGAAGAAACTTATGAAGACAATCTTATTCCTGACATTGAGATGCCCACAACTCAAGCCTCTAAGAAATTCAATCAAGCCTCAAACTTTGTTCTTGATTTAAACTCTCCCTTTTTATCACACATTCTAGGAAACACATGGTTCGAACAAGCTGAGAAAGCTTTTCCTTCTACTACTCATGGTGAACCAACTGTTGTATCCCCTCTTTTCAGTCATCAGATTGGAAGCCCTCCTCCTGTGTTCGGTTCCAGCTTCTTGGACAGTTTTTTCTGATCCTCAAGCTATTCAGGATCTCACTCTGCCCCTATCAAATCCTACTTTGGTAACATTCTTTCTGATCACTCACTTCCTTCTCTACCATCTAACTTTGGAACCTTTGAGAGCTTTAGTCAATCTGCACCACCACCAGCTCCACCCAATGCTCCTGAAACTTCTGCTGGCTCTCGCAATGTGCCTCCTGCACATTATCTAACAATGGCTGAACTCACTGCTGCTCTTCGTCCCATCCTTGAAAAACTTGATCTTGTTTACAACCTGCAATCCTTCATGGTTCTTGATGTTGCCAACTTTCGTGATTGGTTTATTGCTGATTACTGCAAAAGGTTCGGTGTCACTCCACCTCGCTCTACCTTTGGTGCATCATCCTCTGGTCCTGCTACCTCCAAGCCTTAGTCACGCGTGTCTCTTCCAGTCCTAGGCCATCCCTGCTTTTTGAATATGACAAAGGGGGAGAAATGAATTGGTGTTTACTTGGTGTATTTTAAGACTGGAAATGTTGCTGCTAATGCTTTTATGTTTTATGTTTTTAAATTCTGTTATGTTTCAATTTCTAAGCTAGGAACTTTTTTTTTTGTTGAACAATGGATTATGTACTGACAATGATCAAATCTTGTACAACATCTTTTGGAAATGAAAGATATTTTGGTTCAAACAAAATTCTTGTGCATCTCCTTTAATTTACAAGTTTATTATTTAAAGCATAAATTAAGGGGGAGCTTATTGAAATTGAATGCTTAGATTGAGGGGGAGCTTATTTGATAAATCATTGATTCTCTAGAAGCTCTTTTCAATACATCAGAATTTTTAAATAAAGAATTAATTCAATAGTTTGTCATCTTCAAAAAGGGGGAGATTGTTGATATAAAATCTAAATCCCTATTTTAGTTTTAAAGATAACAAACTAATTAAATTAAGATTTATTAATTCAGATTTTAATTGTTATATAACATGTGTTCTTGAGTGTTTCTTTTAAGCTAAAGGTATAAAAGCATTATACGATTACTAAAGAAAGCACCAAGTTATTTGTGAGAGATTGATCTCAAGCATTGGTCTCAAATGTGGACTTAAGTTCAAAACAAGCCAAGCACGTACAGGGCAATGGAAATATGAAGAATGTCACATTTAAGGAAGCAATAAATATTTCAAGTATAAAGTTATATCAAGACAAGGAAATATTATAGGAAGCTTACTACAAATGTACATATAAACAAAAAGAACATATTTAATATCATGTGCAAAAAAGGTTGGCATTAGAAGGACCACTAGAAAATCGACAACAAATCAAAAGTGTAAGACAAATACAAAACTATGATCCTTTGGATATACACTTTATGGTCACCTCACAACATGACAAGAAAGCAACCTAGTACAAGAAAAGTCTTTTCTTTTGGCCCAAGGATGAAAGCTACAAATGAGCTGTACAAAGCTCATGTAGCAAGCAACAAAGTACAAAGGAAAGCTTCAACAGTTTTAGAGATCGATCTCAACTTTCAGAAGAACAGTTTCATCTCAAAGGCTCCCTTGAGTCTTGCGTTGCAAGTTGGAAACAAAGTTACCAAGAGTTCCTCTCCTATAAATAGAAGACTTCAACAAGAGGAACACACAACTTTTGAGAAAAAGAAAAAGAACATATTCATCAAGAATCTCTTTGTTTACAAATCACTCAAGAATTATATCTTTGTTTTGAGTAAGCTGCTCTTTTCGTGTATTAAATCTTTGAAGAAGATTAATACTTTTCAAATTCAAATACTCTTGTAAAAGAAAGTGTAATTGTGCAGAAAGCACAAAGATTGTAAAAATTCTTGCTCGTAACAGCAAGTGACTTGACCAAGTGAAGGTTCAAAGAATTTGGTGTAAAGATCAAAAAGATCTGAAAGAAAGAAGGAGTTGAGATTAAGTCATAACTCAACTACCTAGTGGAAAATCTCACAAGTATTGTGGGGACTGGACTAGCCCACGTTGGGTGAACCAGGATAACTCTTTTGTGTGATCTTTCTTCCTTATCTCTTTGTTAATTATATTGTTCACACTCACTCAGAATCACTATCTTAATTTTCAATTAAGATTACTAACCTGTTTGTTTGAGAAATTTTTAATAGGTAATTTTTATTACATCACAATTCAAACCCCATTTTCTTGTGATATTATTTAACTTCATCAATGACTCAGAGCACTACTTTGAAGCATTTAGAGAGGCTGGGAGAATACAAAAGATCATCCACCCAAAAATAAAAACGAAAATTACATATTAAAAATGCAAAAATTAGACTTTAATGGTTCTTTTATTTAACAGTGATCAGCCCACTAAAGCTTCTTGTCATGTAAATTTCTTATAGGTTTTCTTTCACATGCTTAGTGAACTTTTGATCTCATCACAAAACTACTGAGCAATTTTCCTATTTCACGACAACAGATGACCACCAGTTCGAATATGAGATCGACCTCCCATGAAGAATATGATACGACAAGAGAAGAAGGATACAAAGGAGAAGAATATGTTAAGATATAAGTATAGATTCCGTGGTACGAACACGACGACGGCTACACAATGGAGTTTGACGTTATGTTTGAAAAGAAGGTTAAATTCAAATAAAAGAAGAGGAAATTTTTTGAATTGCACTAGGCCCCGTTTGGATTGAGCTTGTGTAAAACAACTTATGCAAAAAAAAGTTTTTATGTTTTATTCACAAGCTTGTTAAGGTAGTTTATGAAAACACTAAATATGAAGATACAATATTGTTAGTGAGAACTTATGAATTAATATAAAAACTTATTTATTTGCATAAGGTAATTTTCATAAGCTCAATCCAAACGGTTAGACATAATATATTAATTTTTTTTAATAAGTCTAAATTAATTTAAATATTATTTATCTTGTAATAACTTTAAATTAATAAGTTTAAAGATAATTCCCCTCAAGAAAGTTTAAAGATAATTATGGACTGATTTGCAATATTTAAAAGTTATTAAATCGACATATGATAATGTATATCATCTACACATAATATACTAGACCATCGATCCGTGCATAGCACGGGTCATATCGAAGGTAATATTTGACGGTAACTTGTAACAAAATAGTTTAGTTGAATGTCATAATTGTTCTAATTAAATTCATAATATTAATTATCATAGACATTGGTACTGTACCATATCATATTATGTCCATGACATCGACCTTGACATTGTAACATGACATCGACCCGACACAGATTTTGATCTTTTAATTGGAATGAACAATGAATGCGATCATCATTGAAATTTAAATTACCCAACATTCTCCACAATTTACGTTAATTGGTGTATATTCCCATCATTTTAAGGGGGCACATGAGAACCAAACTCCTTTATCGTGCAGGAAAACTTTCAGTAATTTAAATCAATCAATGGCATGCAGAGTCAAAATAATTAACAGAAAATACTCCAAATTACACGTGATATACACAAAGCTTATTCAACGTTAATGAAAATATACCATCTTTAATGCAATTATATTATGAGAAATTATGGTTGGGAAATCTGATTTGATTTTAGAATAATTAGGGAGGGGTGCATAACATATAGCAAAAAATCATTGAAGGAAACATATTAGGCTATAGTTGTGGATGAAATTAAGTTAACTGTTTCAATTAGGTAATTATTTTTGACTTTATAATTGCAACTGGTTAGGGCGATTTGTTTAGCGCGGTTGTTCCTTTCCAAAATAATAGCACCTAAATTGCCATGATAGTAGGAAGGATTAGATTACAAGCAGAGTAATATAGGGCGGGGTAATTCCTTTAAAAAAAAGCATAAAATTAGGAATATTTGACGTTAAATAAACATTAAATGCAAAAGTGTAAAGGGAAAAATTAGGTTAAGTATAACGAGACAGGTTAAGCTTTATTAATAAGAGATGACATGGCATCAACAATAACCTAATTGTTTATATTATATTAAACGACGGTATCGAAAAAGTAATTTTTTTTTGGACAAAAATAAATGATATTCATTCATTCAAATTGATAGAGTACATCGATACAATGCAAATTCGCTAAAAACAAAAAGGATGAATCTGCAAACAAACTCACAAATACAAAAGCCTACACATATGACTATATCCATGTCTCTAGAATGCCCATGTCTCCGGATCTGCAACGTTGAAGACGCCAAAGTCATTGATTGGATCTGCACTGGATCTAAGCTGATCTGACAATCTAAACGACACAAATACCTGAACAAAACAAGAAAGACAAACAACGCCGCACAAAGACGACGAACACAATGAAGGTGAGAAAAACCACAAGACGGGGGG
>Ga0228711_1011705_pt1 | contig 11042 bp, 5 predicted proteins | sample MedpolnodulmetaG_2_FD_177996 | JGI IMG/M metagenome (GOLD analysis project Ga0228711, IMG submission 177996) | Root nodule microbial communities from Medicago polymorpha collected in Santa Monica, California, United States - brown nodules | ecosystem: Host-associated > Plants > Roots > Nodule...
TTACCAAAGTGTCTTTCAATTCATTTAAAAAAAAAATGGAGAAAATTCAGAAACATGATTATGTTTGGAAAAAAAAGTTCTGAAAAATTCATAATTCCAAATTTTTCAGGAAATGGAGTGCGCGCATAAACAAATTTTTACATATAAAAAAAATGTTAGCGTCAACTATAGCATAGGTTGTTTGTCAAAAAAAAAACTATAGTATAGGTTGAGCCAACACTAAAACTAAAATGTATAGGAAAATGTTAGTAGTTGGTGATATGTTGTGTGATTAACTAGAGTTTAGATCTTCTTCTCAAACTCTTTCAAGTGTCACAACACATCCACTTATATGGATCCGGATTCCATAACTTTTTTGCGGGAAAAGTTATGTTACTTTGTTTATTCTTGACCTTTGATTTAATCTCATTGTTTAGAATTTAACACATGTTCCAACCTTTTTTGTGTTATTAGAAAAACAAAAACATAAATATTGAGATCCATTTCACCCACAACCCATATTCATGACCCATTTCTCCCTCCACAAACCACCACCTTCAACCTTCAGACTGCCTCTACAATCGTTGTCCACTGCGCCACCGTCTGCAACCATCACCATCCCTCTGAGAGTACTGCATTTTTTTTCTTCAAATTTTGATTTTCTTCACAAATTTGTTAGTAGCACCTATTACCACAACCCAGGTCACCATCCATGGCCACTTCCAAGTACCGTCGACCACTGCGCACCGCCATCCTGTTCGTTCACCACGAATCTGTTCAGAGCTCATTGGGTAAAAATCTGAGAATTTCACATATTAGTGTTTGAAAATAACTCCTTCCCCCAAATCTGAGAGTTTGTTCTCCATCTTATACCCCTTCCCTTCCCTTCTCCATCTTATATACATAACAAATCGAATCTGCAAAATTCTCTTGTCTTCAACCCAAAGTATACAATGTTAACCAAATTTAATTTCTTTCCATGTTGATATAAAACACTAATTAAGGTGAGAACATATCAAATCTAAAAAATCCAATTTACTTCTCTGTGCTCAACAATACAGTGCATTTTCTCTGCACGAAAAAATTAAAGCGAGAACAGATCCGGCGACTATATGGACAGTGGTGGTTGTAGGAAGCGGTGTGCGGCGAGATAGACGGAGGTTACGGCGGCGCACGACGTACGACGGCAGGTTGAAGTCGTGGGACGTGAAATGGGTTGAGGAAACGGGTCTGATATGGGTCGCTAAATTAAATGGGTCACTCTCTAACTTGATTTTTTGTTTTTTTTAACACAAATAAGGAGGTGGGTACGTGTTAATATATAGACCATGAGATGCATCCAACGATTGGAATTGATCCAAAGTTACATAACTTTTCCCGCCCTAAAGTTATGTAATCCGGATCCCACTTATATTACACAAGAACTTGTATTTGAATGTTGCTCTTTACTTGGTTTCGTTAGCCATAAATTATGTTTATACTAACCATTTGAACAGAGACGTTATTTATAATTTAAACCACTAGGTCTAACGCTAGTGGTTGATGTATAGCAATGCTTAGGTGTTGTAAATTCTAAAGTACTAAATTTGATTTCTAATGATAAAAAATCCTAGTGACGAGTTTATTCATCATACAACTGAAAACCAAATACGAATATATTTAAGAGCATATTTAAAAATATATTTAGCTATTAGAAAATGTATTATTGGCATTTATTTCAAAGGGAAAGTTTTCTTCACATTGAAATGAAAAGGATATCCAAGCAACCTGTCCTTCAACTTTGAAAAGATAACTACACGGCAAATCCAATGTAATTGTACAAGCAATAGCATCCTACTTCACCAACCTTTGTTGTTCCAAAGCATTTCTTAGTTTTGATCCAATCTAAAAAAGACATCAATTCATTTATCAAATAGAATAATAGTCAAAAACAAATTTAAAATTTAAATTTAAATCTACCGTGGTTTAAATAGTTTTAGAGTGTCTTTGAAAGAGAAAGTTGCAAGTATAATGTATAATGTATTTTCAGTGAATAATTATCAATATAAAATGTTTTGTTTGGATATGAATTTGTTGAATTTTTCAAAAAGAAAAAAGATTAATGGTAAAAAAAGAACTTTATAGGTATATTACAGGTCTGGTACATTGGTAATATCATATCACCAAAGCAAATTGTCTTAGCATTAAACAATATACAAAAATTACTAGATGAATATGTTTCATATCCTATTATTTATAAAACTAAAATTGATATTATCTTAATAAAGATTAAATCAATTGAATTTATGATTGATTGAAAAAGAAATATTATACAGAATCAATTACATTTGTTTAATAAATGATTTTGTATTTAAAACGATAGAAAAAAAGGCTTTAAAAAGAGACCAGTTTACAAAAAAATAAAATATGTACCATCTATTTTTAGTTTTTTGTGAACAAAATGTACCATCTTAACATCCACCTTATATTAGGTTGGCCCCGATACTTTCTTAAGACGTGAATTAAAATTCAACGTAACATTAAAATTTAAGATTTTGAAAATTTTCCGTGCATCTTTTGTAGTTTAAGATTAAATTGAAGATAGGAGAGTGTTGTTTAGGATTTAAATTGATAGTTTATTTGATTTTAAATTGTATATTCTATGCTATTTCTGGCCCCACTTATATTAATCAAATTAAGAAATAGTTATCGTGATTTATTATTATTAGTATTATTATTTACAAATAGAAAGTTCATCATTATTTCTAATAATAATAATAATTAATTCACGTCTTTTATCTATCAGAATAATAATAATTAGTTTAACAACATATATCATTGAAGCTTTGCGTCCTGATAGTGATTTCAAGAGATTAACATCTCACCGTATATCTTGAAAATTCAATAAATTACACCAAATTCTTTTTTGATTAGGTACGTGGATTATTTACTTGATGGTCCAAATGAATACAATATGATATCACATATTGCGCATTTATACCCAGCTAAACTCATCCTTAAAAAATGAACTAAAGAGAAAGAGTTTACACATTCTTTTTTCAACATGGGATATGAGTATTTCCTATATATCATGTGATTTCACTGTTTGTATATTCTCACTATTCTTCCAAACTTTCTTTACATTACAGATTTATAGCATTTCCGGTTGTTCTCATTCTTACTACTTCCTCCGTCGTTAATTATAAAACCATCTTTAAAGATTTGTTTCCCCTAAATACAAGTCCTTGTCCAATTTACTAGGTACATTTAATATTCGTTTTCCAAACATACCTCTTACTAATATTACCGTTTCTAAATGCATGTCACATTTTAATCATGTGCATTATAAACATGACTTATTTTAATCATTTTTTTACTAATAAATAAAAACAAATGTTAGTATATAAGATGTTATTCAATTTGTCTCAATCAGTATTTTTAAAATTATCTTTTTTTTGTTTTTTATTATAGATAATTAAAAATAGGAGGATGCTAACTAGTGTCCCAAGGGCATTGGTTAAGCATCCAGGACAAGTAAATTTTCATGTAAAAGTTGTATAATCATTATTTGATCAAAAGTAACATCTTATATTTCCAAAACGAAATTTCTATTCGTAGATTTCTTAACCGTTGCCCTGAAGACACCGGTTAGTAAGACGCTTAAAAATATTAATGGTCAAAATTGTGCATTAGAGTGTGTGAAGTGATTGATTGCGACATGTATTTAAAAATAGAGTAATTTACCTTGAAATTTGAAAAATTAAAGTTACACGGTAATATACAAAGTGTATTTTTAGATCAAAATACAAAATCGACACATTAAATTCACTAACTATTTTTCTTAATATATTAGAAGAAAGACATTTATGCTTGTAATAATGGATAGATGGAGTAGTTAACTTGTTTGTTGTGACACTATACATGGAGATGAGGTAGATACAACAGAAAGAACTTTTCACCACAACAAAAGTATTAGCCATGGAATAATGTCTCACAAATTATGCTTTTAATTAGTTGCACAATTGAAGTGAAAAATTAATAAAGTTCTTCAAATTTATGACATAGTATGACTCATAAAGAAATTGATAACATCTCATAGTGTTAGACCACCGAAGATGTTGATATTACAACGAAATATAATAAAATGAGGTCACAATTGCAGCTGTGATACTATCACATAGATCTCCAAAACACTCCCACATTAATGTGATTATCAAACACAATAATGATAATCACCACACTGAAATTGGCATATATGAAGTTAAAATATTGAAAGCAAAAATATAATATAGCATATGAAATTTGAAATATTCTCTGCTGACAAAACAATGCTTTTTCAAGCTTTCTTGAATTTCTCTTAGCCTCAAGAAAAAAATCAAGACTAATCTACACTCATTGCTCATGAATAGGGAGCAGCAAAGAAAAACACAAAAACAAAGAGAAAATAAAATAGTTGGAAGAGACAGATACATCTTAATACTATATACTACTTGATGAATTTTCTTATCTTATTCTAAAAAATGGGAGAAGAATATTTACTCCTTTGTTGCTGCAATGCTTTGAAGGAGTTCATCACCTTTTCCTATTTTATTATTCAAAAGGTAGGACCTTGGATTCACTTTCACAAGCTAAAGAAAGGAAAACCCAATTTAGCATAACTTTTTTTTGTGTTTGTTACCTCTTCAAATATGAAAACGGTATAGGCAAATGCTTCAAGCTTGAAATATCAAACAACTCTACAAACCTCTGATCTGAAACTCGAGCTTTCGCTGCTGCAAAGCGCTGGTACTCGTCAAAAACAGATGACAAACACCATTTTTGCAGTTTTCTATAGCATCCGACTAAACAGCCTGTTCGGTGCTGTAAACAACAAGAATGGAAGATATTACCTATTTTTACAAGAAAATACTCTTTCGGTTTATAATCTAATAGTTTTGAGAAAAAAAATTGTTTTTTCGTATCAAACTCGAATCAAATCTGTTCCTTATCTAATAGAACCCTATTAGCTCAAATCACAAAGACATTATCGGGAAAAATATAGATTTTTCCGAACGAGATGGTTGTTGTTATCTATTCCTATATTGAATAATTGGTGAGTTAAAAATATCGAGCAAAATCTCACCTTTCCCCGCTTACAGTGAATTATAACTGGGTGGTTCTTTACATCTGCATTATTATTTAGATCGCCAAAGGTTATTACGTGCAAAATGAGAAGTTGAAATTGCAAATAAGATTGAACTAATTAAAGAGCTTTAAGCATACCAAGAAGAACTTTTAGTGCTTCCCGGATGGTGTCTTCAGGGATGTTTACAAAAGGCTCCTGAATCCACAATTTCATGAGATTAGATATAATTTCATATTATTAAAAACTTGCAAGTTGCTATGTCAACATGATATAAAAATTCAATAATTACTTTGTTATCAACTAAACTAATCTTATTGGTAAATGGTGGCTGGAGGGTGATAATACAATTTGAAGATTAATGATAAGCAATTATCAACTGTTAGGAGGTCTTCAAGTCAAATTCAAATAAAAAGTTAAACAAAAATCAGAGATGGGCCAAAAGTACTGAAAACAATTCCAAAATTTAGGAAATATAACTAAGTTGGATATCATAATCAAGGGTGACTTAATGAAAGTATTGCTTCTTCTTGTGTTCCTTGGCATATAGAAGAAGTACTAGTCCATAATTCAATATCCAAAAATAAGCTCATCGAATAGACAGACTCAAGAATCTAATAAATTTTGCAAAAAGTGTAAAGTACCTATAATAATTCATTATATATTTTATGCCCTAATCCACCAAAACACATGGGTTCCATTTCCAAATAAACTAGTGCAATAGTCTCTAACTTTCCACGATCGGACTAGCCACAATCAATCAACACACTCAGACAATTCACGATTCAAATCTAGTAAACCGGTTTCAATATAAAATGTTGAACGCACGATCGAGAGGCAAGCTTGTGATTAAATTCCATGTTTTTCCTTAATAGTTTGCCTTCTTGGTGTTCCTAAGGTTGATCATGATTTAGATGCTACTTCTGTACTGTTACTAATTCCTTTTCCCCTTTCTTTGTCATGATGGAAAATTTATGCTTATTGAACAAAATCGGTTTTTGACAAATTCATAATGGACCCATTATTCAGACAGCAAGAATACTCTATGATCTCCTAGCCATTAAATATTCACAAAAAAACAAATTGGTTGTGATTATAATTTGAGATAACCCTGGAAAAGACTTCACATGCCAGCTTAGATTCCATCAAACAGTGATTCCATATTATAAAGTTAGTACACTTTGGATATATGCACATACAGCTGAAGATCATAGAGGATTTCACACAGAAATGTCAAATATACTCAAGGAAGAAAACAGTATCCAATCAAGATCAATAATAGACCAAAAAAGGACATGATAACATAATAATGATATCGAAAAAGCTACGATCATAAAATTTAGCAAACAATAGTTTCCAAACAATGTTTTTTATTTATTAAATAAAAAGCATTATATAAAGTTGACACATTTCAAAATGTTACATAAGAAAGTACATGTTTGGATTGACGATGAATTTAGCAAAATCACTGTAACATCGTGAATTTGTTGAAGCTTTAAAGTGTAACTTCTGTTAAAATCTCACGGTGAACACTATGATTCTGTCAATCTTACTTTCAATCTAAAATATACGACAAGTTGACAACAACCAGCTTTATGACCCCTTTTTCCCTCATACTACCATAGCAATTCATTGGTTTAAACACTACAATTCATATAATGGTCCCATTTCAATAGGTCACAAACTATCCACCATACCATACACCAACTTGAAGAAAATAATTGCAACCACAGAAGATGATAAGAGAGACATGTCAATTGGATTAGATAAACATTGATCTTTGTTCAATTAGCCTTTATCACTTTTTGCATTCATATAATTGATCTTTTTGATAAATTATCAATTCAACATAAAAACATAAATTAAAAAAGGTTCATAAAACATATATACACACACCTTATGACCCTCAATTCCAAAGTGATAAAGCTTGATCCCATTTGACTTGAGAAACTCCAAGTTAGCTTCTGGATATGGTTCAGGACACAAATATCTACAAAAATGACCCATCAAACAAATAATCAATATCATCATAAAAAATAAATAATTTACTAATAAATCATCAATTGGGTAGTTAAAACCAATCTCAAAAGCAAAAACACATGCAAAAAAAAAAAAGTAAGTTTGATCATAGCATATAGATAGATATATCATATATGTATGTATATATACATGATGGAGCGAAGACCAAGGGTTTGAAGGAAAGAGAAGTTGGAAGGTTCAGGAAAACCAGAACGGAAAATGCCATTATCAACCATAGCAAAATTGAGAGGTGGAATGAAGAGATCCTCGCCGTCTATATTGTCACAAACATCATCAACGGTTGTAGTTTGTTTGATGTTGTTGTGATCAGAGATACTGAGTTTGATTTTCCTACACATCTGTGTTTCTTGGTTCTTTTTCTTATGTTGGGTATGTTGTTGAACTTCTGCTCCCACGTGTTGTTGCATATCAAAGTTTAAAATTTTTACTCTTTAGGATTGTAGAGAGAGAAGATGGAAAAACAATAAGTGTTTGAAGTGTGTGTATGAATGTTATGGATATATAATATAATAATTGTAATAAAAAGAGAAAGAAAATAGAGAAAGGGAAAGGGGGGAAGGTTTTGGGATCAAAGGGTATATTCCTTGTAGAGATTGTTAGTTGATGATTGATATTTGGAGGGAGAGAGAGAGTGTGTTTGAATGGTCTTTTGTTTTGTGAGAGGTGAAAGTTTGAAAGGAGAGGAAAAAAGGTGATTGTTTCCTTTGAAGAGAGGAAAGAGTGTGGTAGTTAAACAATGAAGTGGAGGTGAGGAGAGGTTAAGTTGTTACCTATATATATACAAATTTGAGAGAGTGGTCATTAAAAAAAAATGTCAATAAGTGAGTGAGAGAGTATAATTTTTTGGTTTTTCTTTTGATTTCTTGTTGTCTTTCTTTTGTTTGACAAATGAAAGGAGAATTAAAAAAAGGTAAAATGTTTCACTAGTGGATTTAATTTCATTTTTTTTCTTAATAGTGTTTCTAATATTTTTTAGTAAATACAATGAGTGTTTAAGAGTATTGTTTGAAAAGTCTAAAGGAACATTTTTATATACTTTCTTTAAATAAAATTGTATTTTTATTTCATTGGGAAGAGATGTACTTAATTTTATTAATGATGCTTTCTTTAAAAACTTGAAACAAGTTTTTAAAACACTGGTTAGTAAGACTCGTTTTTGTTCTTTTATGGTATCATAGATGTGACATATTATGATTATATAATTGTGACCTTATTAAATATCCTTAAGATTAGTATTTCATTAAACGTATTTGATTTATAAATAATACTTTTACTACTTTTACTCTTAGGTCAACCTTTGTAATGTTCGTTGTTACGAACATGTCAAAGGCGAAACACCCAAATCCAAATTGATATGGTTCATTCATTTTTTTGGTATAAGAATAGGGCAAAGGCCAACAGATTTTGGGGGGAGGGGGGGCATGAAGGTACGTACACTCAAATTCCTAGTCATATCAATACATGTTACTCTAAAAAAATCTTCAACATGATACTCTAAATATATGTTAGATATGCGCTTTTGTTTCCTTCATGCCGCATGTGCTGAAAATGAGCATGACAGTCCATGTTTATAAGCTCATGTATGCGACGGATTTTAATGGGTGTGGCCGCCATTAAGGTTGAATCTAGTCATATCAATTAGTAATTCGGAAATATGGTTCATTAATTGATTTTTACCATCACATAGTTATGATTAATTTCCATCTTTATTGGACCTAAGAGCATCTTTAATGGAGTCATATAAGTGAGTTTTGTAGAATGATGCATAGTTTTGAAACTCGGCTCGAACCGGTCCGGTTCGAGCATACCTTCGGATCAGTCATGCAGTTGGCTCGGCGAGAATCGGTCAAACTCGGTAAAAACCGGTGACTCGGCCGAGCTATGGGTTGAACCGGTTCTTCTCTTTTTCTTTGTTTTTTTGCTTTTAAATTAAATCATGTTTTAAAAAATGGCATAAGTGGGAGTTGAACTCGTGACCCTCCTATTAAGAAACAACTTCCTAACCACTGAAGCGCTTGTTCATTTTGTATTTGATTTGCTTTTACTAAGATACATCAAACAAATTTTTTAATAAGATTATAGCTGTCAAAATATTGAATACCGTACAAAACAAATACCCATCAATTATTATTTTTTAGTTGATAAAAATGCCTCACAAAATTACCGTTTAATACTTTTCAAAGCAAATACCTATCAATTTTTTTTATCTTTTTTATAAAAATAACTCACAATATTTATTTTTTTTTTGCAAAAAACATCAAACCATTAGATTAAAACAAAAAAAGAGCACAAAAGAGAAAAGGGGGACCATACCAAAACCTTTTCAAAAGGTAGAAAATCTAAAGTTTGGCATACCCAACCTGTTCCTATTGTAATAACTCACAATATTAACGGACAAAAACATAGACATATATAAAGCTTCCCTAAAAAAATATAATTATAAAGCTCAAATATTTTATTTAAAGTTCGTGAATAAATTACTCTTCACTTTTTATTATCACATGAATAATTAGTCTATGAAATTATGTTTGTTGGATATTTATTTTTATTTTAAATATGTTATTATTTTAGTTTTTGGAGTAATCGAGTCACCGGTACAATCTGATTTAATATTATTAAATATCTATACAAATTTAATCTAAACACCGGGTTATCTAACCGAGTCATCCGATTTAATTTGATTCTGTCATGCGGTTCAACCAATAACCCGATGGTTCGACCATCGACTCAGTGCCTCTGCCGAATCGATGACCGAGCCGAGTTTTAAAACTATTGAATGATGAATTGTTCCTAAAAAAAAATTCATTGGAGGAACCATTAGGTAAAATGTGAGTAATAAAGAAATTTTTGAAGTCGCTTAAATAAGACACTACATCTCAAATCAAAAGTTGATTTGTTATCTCAAAATATCATTAAAGTATGAGTTTTATAAAAGTTGCTTAATTTTCATATCATTGTAACACAATATGTTGAGTGAATCATCAACTTCATCCTTGAATTTTTACGGGTCGGCCAACTTCGTCCCTCAATTATGCGAAATATCAATTTAATCCCTAAATTTGTTAAATGCCAATCAAGTTAGTCTTTCTGTTCAAACGGAGCGTTAACGGGGCTGACGTGGCCGTTAACCTCTCACATGTCAGACGCCACGTAAGCAGAGACTAATTTGGCCGATAATAACAAACATTTCGAAGGACTAAATTGATTGATTTGCAGAAAATGTTTTGGCTTTCTTTCCAAATGGCTCTTTTCTTCCCCAACAGCTATTTATTCCCCATTGTATAAAATTGGAACCCTAATTACACAATCTGCAATCTCCACTCTATAATCACGAAAATTTCCTCCAATAATAAGTGGTCCAGTTCTGCCCCAATTCAAAAAACTTCAAACCCTAATTTTTTTTCGTATTGAATCTGAAAGCCAAAATCCTCAAAATTTATTGAAGCAAAACTATTGAAATTGAATCTGAAATGATGGGGGTGGGAATATGAGAAAAAAACAGTTATGAAAGTCAAGCTTCATCTTCAAGCTTCAAGTTTAATGGTGTTGTGAGAGTGCTTGAATGTTGGTGTCCTACAATTTGTGTTGTTAGAAAATCCAATACTTCAAAAAACCCAGGAAGGTCGTTCTATGCTTGCTCTCTGCCAAAGGTTGGTTTAACTAATGAAAAGAGGTTGAAGATGATTGAGAAATGTAATCTTACTATAATAATATTGTCATCAAATTAGTCCCTGAATTATTTCTCTATCTATCAAATATATCCCTACGTTATATAAAACACCATCAAATAAGTCTCTGAATTGTTTAATCAGATATCAAATTGATCCTTGAAAACAACTGTCTCAAAAACGCAACAAACACAAACAAAGAACAAGGCGAGCATCAACGATCACAGAAACAAAATAAACAACATGATCAAAAC
>Ga0228711_1011707_pt1 | contig 11040 bp, 12 predicted proteins | sample MedpolnodulmetaG_2_FD_177996 | JGI IMG/M metagenome (GOLD analysis project Ga0228711, IMG submission 177996) | Root nodule microbial communities from Medicago polymorpha collected in Santa Monica, California, United States - brown nodules | ecosystem: Host-associated > Plants > Roots > Nodule...
AAGGAAGGGACACGAGGGCTCCTCTTTATCACTGGAAGATTCTAATATTCAACAGTAGAATCAGTCCCCAACCTTAAAAATGAAGGATCAAAAGTCTGCTTTCCAAAACCCACGCAAATGGAGGCATATGACCTCAGACACATAAAAAGGGGTAGAACAAAGCTTTTCCATATAGCAACTTGATCCGGACTTTGTCATTAGAAGAAGACCGCTTTGAAGTGGACGGAGAAATAAAATTACTAAACCAGCCATGCGGGTTGGCCACTAAAGAAAAAGGCCTCTACGAACAATTTCAATAGAGAAAGAGAGAAATGACCGTTCGACTATGTAAAGAAGTCCCTGCAGGCTCCAACCCAGTCCTGACATTCTACAATAAGAGTGTCCGACGTCGGGGCACCGCTTTCATTCCAGTGCTTGGCACTCTAACTTTACCAACACTAACCACTGAATAAGGAAGACATACCACCCACACAGCAAACCAACGCACCCCAGAAAGAAGAAGGGTAGCGCCCGGCCCGGGTGAAAGACCATGCCTTCCCGCTCCCTCAGGCCTTTATATTCTAGTGAGTGTTCCGTGAGTGGGTTCTCGATTTAGGCGGGCTATCAATCGACTATGATAAATAAGATAAAGAAGAGGTCTTAGTCGACTATTAGGGAAGTCCAGAGTTCTTTGATTCATTATAGCTCTTAGGGATGGAAGAAGATGTAATAGAGAGAGGGCTTAGTACACGTGGGACTTATGCCTTTATTTTCGGATCAATGAGACAAGGAGTTACTCAGAGCAGTGGCACGGGCGTGGCAAGGTTCTGGCTGTTTCTGCTCAAAATTTGTTTCTCCGTTTTCTTGAATCTTGCTCGGACAATTACCTACAAAACAACTTAAAACAAACAAAAAGCGATTAAATGCGTGGGTTGCCTCCCACGAAGCGCTCGTTTAGAGTCATTAGATTGACGGTTAGAAAGCGTCCTTAGAAAGGATCAAAGAGATCATATTGTGTAGATGACGCTAGGAAGCGTTCTTTCACATCATGATCTTTAATCATGCACAAAGAATAAAGAGCAGTACCTTTCATAAGATTCTCCAACTCCAATCCTACCATCTCATCACTCACTTGAAAAACAATCCTACCATTCTTGACATTGACAATAGCTCACGCAGTAGCGAGGAAAGGTCTCCCTAGAATTATAGGGACATCCTGGTCTTCCGGAATGTCCACAACAACAAAATCACCCGGGATGTATATACCTTCTATCTTAATGGGGATGTCCTCGACAAATCCAACAATTTGGATTGTAGAATGGTTAGCTAACTTCAAGATCATCTCGGAAGGTTTCAATTCTCCTATCCCAATTCTCTTAAAGAGGGACAAAGGCAACAAGCTAACACTACCTCCTAGGTCGCACAATGCTTTATCAATGGTCTCCTAAACCCTAAAAAAAAAAGCTTCAGCGTCTTCCTATATTGAAAATGTTAAAAATCAATAGCTATTGTTAGATATTAATTTTTGTTTTCCATAATAAGAAGACACGCGTAGCAGCAGGTTCATATTGCTAAATTTTCTTATTCTTCTAATCTGTACAATTATTGCGATTCTTTGAAACACCGGTTTCTGGTTTTATCAATAGCCGTGTTTTCAGTACTGGACTTGAGAAAGAAGGAGAAAAGTAAAAGTAACCTCACTGTAACAATTATTATAATTAATCATAGCCATTAATTACAATTAAAATCATGGATCAAGATTTGGAGTAACTCTTTTGAGTTACTCTTGGAGTCAATGAATCCCTTATCTCCTTCGAATATTATAATGTTAAACAAACATCTTTTTTATATATACCTTAAAATAAAATTCTCATCTTTATGTTTCAAGAAATGTTATTCCTAAGAATAAATTTGATAAACTTAAAACAAACACACCCTTAACCTTTTTTGAGAGGAAACCCTGTTAACGTGTGGAAGGAAATTGTGGGTACTACCCGTTTGCCTTTATGTGGTCGGGCCTTCCTTTGGTTGTCCTGTAGTAGAGTCGCTCTTCAATGGGGGATATTCACTAGTTGCTTTTACGCCGTTGTTGTGACTTTGTTATTGTTGCTTTTCAGTTAACGGAAAGAAAATTTCTAGAGATTCCTCTCCCGTTTGATCTTGCTCACCTTGAAGATGGTTTTTCAGATGGTGGTTTATGGGTATTTAAAGGATTTCTCAGTGTATGGGTTTTTGGGAGCCAGAAAGTTGATATATGGGTGATGGAAGAATACAAGGTGCTTTCTTCTTGGACTAAAACTCTTGTTCTTAGTATTGATTCCACTCCTTGCTTTATCCCTTTATGTTGTACAAAAAGTGGTGATATTGTTGGAACAGATAGCTGGACTAGATTGATTAAATGTAATAACGAAGGATAGTTTCTTGAGCATCACTCCTATTGGGAAGATGTACAGAGATTCTGATTGGCTATGTATACAAGATCTCTGCTATCACTCCCTTAGTAGCAGTGATCAAGTTGTAGAAGATGACACAAACAAGAAGAACGAGGTAGCTATAAAAATCTTCTAAAAATAAATTAAGTGTGATTGAAAATTTGAAATGTACGATCATCTATCATCTTATTTTTTCATTTTTTTTTTAAATCTCAAATATATAATCAAATATAGACCTAGCTCTCCAACATCCTCCCCTCGAAGACCTTAATCCAAACATACCCGTAGAAATGTAGTACCCTTGTAAGGATTTGCAAGGATATAAAACAGCAGTTCTTCAATCGGTCAATTAACATCTCTTGCGGTCCTAGATATTTCTGTAGCCAAAGCGAATAAAAAATACTACAGTAACACTAGTGAAGTTTCAAGCCATCTTGTAGTATACGAAGAACTATGGCATTTAGTTAGCACAAGTGTCGGTATGGCAACACACATCTAGTATGTTTGTTTGACATGTAAGTTGCTTCATAGTAATGTTTAACTATGTTTAAATCATATAATTTTGCACTTGATAAAGCTCTTTTGTCTTAGTTAAATGAATTTCCTTCTTTATTTTTGCTGTTTAAATCATATACTTGAGAAGGTTAAAGTAGCTTACGACATTCCTATAATGAGTAGTGACAGATGTTCACGAGGCCATCCAGGTAAAAACCATTTTACTTTTCCAAAATATAAGCTTTCTGGTTTCACATTTAATTTTTGTCTGCTTTTTTATTTTTATTTTTTTGACAGAATTTTGTCTGCTTTGTTGTGTTTTCTATAATTCATATTCCGTAGTTTGAAGGGATATCATTACATATTTGTTGGTGGTAAAGGGAAAAAATTGGCAAGGTTTTCTTTAAGTGATGCTTAGACGAGTGGGATTGCTACATAGATAAAACAACATGATTTAGTGATACCCATGTGAATTTTAACCAATCAAAAAGAGTGTGTTGAAAGTGTGTGTTAAAATGTGTGTTGCTAGCGTTCCTCTAGCCGATATTTTATTTATATTTAACTTTGTTATAACTTAAATATTCATTTCAGTATTTTTTTTTTATTATTAATATGAAAAAATTATTAAAAAAAATTAAACTTAAATTTTGTTAACAATAAATGAATTTAAAGTTATAAAAAAAACTGTAAAATAAATTAGCGAAATGTTGCATATTTAGCATAATTGTTGGTCAAAATATAAATAAGGAAAGAAAAGTAATATATAAGCCATTTCAAAAAAAAATGTAACAATAGTATTTTTTTTAATCAAAGTAACACATATGGCCTTTGTTACTTTTTGAAGTGATGATAACTCATCATCATCACAGTTTGACACTCTAAGATGGCGGACAACATCAAATAATGCCGCTGGAGGTGCTCTTAAAGAAGATGAAGAGATGTTAAGGGTTGAAAATTCAAAAAGAATTGAAGAACATTTTTGTCAAATTATGGTGTACCTGGAATTTCCTGGGATGTATAACTAGAATAAATCTAATTTTATAGACATACTTCTAAAGAAAATTATCTATAAAAACATATAAATCAAACTTGGATTCTTCTGAACAATTTATATTTTGGTTGAACTCATTAACCATTTGAATACAATCACTTGATAAAATGTAGTATATTTTAACTTTTGAATGGTGATTAAATATAAATTATAATATTAGTAAATGATCACTTAGCACCCCGACTTTTTAAAAAGTTACCAAGAAATCATTGTTAGCCTCTCCCTTTCTGATAAAAAAAAAAAAATTGATTTTATAAAAGAGAAGATTACATTACATTAAAAAACACGGAAACTATTTAAGAATTCATTGACAAATAAATCAAGAATTGGAGTTCAAACCTTAAAACGGTGACAAACATGGAGGACGAGGTGGATCCACCACCATATTTGCCTCATGAATAGATTGCCAAATCTTAGTAAGGTTGCCGTTTAAATTTAACTTCAAATGATTTTTCAAATCAACAACATTTCAACATGAAAATATTTTAGTTCAAAAGAAATATATACCATCTTGTCAATGTGTCATATAGAAAAATTTACTTATTTTTAACATAAATATTTTATTAAAATATTTATATTACATGATAACGTGCAACACATGATTGAATGTATGTTGATAATAATTATATACTCATAGTGTATTATAATTAAACTCTAATTTTAATATCATCAAGTAAGAATAGAGTTTTCATTTCTTTATAATGTATATGACCAAATATCAATTTTACCAAAACAAAAGAAATATGGAGTATGTTAAGTTGATAAATGAGTTCAAACTAAAATATGTAAATACAATTGACTATTAAGTAAAAATATTAATTTTTTTTTTGTTGAAGGAAGTAAAAATATTAATTTAAATACCCCTAAAAAATATAACCTAAGCGATTGCCCCCTCCTACCTATGACGAGGACTACCCGGTTTGGATTGGAGACGAAAATTGCTTTTCTGACATTGATAAGTTCACATTGACACAAGTAAAATACTTAAATGCCCCCAACGGCAGTTAACAACCATTTACCAAGCCGGCAACAGTTAACTGCCGCTGGGTTCAACGGTAGTTAACTGCCGCTATGTATCTGGCTCATTTTCCAGAAACTCATTTTCCAGTGTCTCTCCTAACCAAATTCATCTAAAATCATCCAATAACCAATTGAAAATTCATCTAAAATTTTCATCCAATAACCAATTGATACCTAAACAAATTCATCCAATATTTAACAGGAACATAATAAAATTAAAACGCAAGAAATAATATAAAAGGTATGTCGGAAAATGTCATAGAAATACGAAAATGTACGGAACATGTCATAATTATACATCACCATCATCATAGTAAAAAAGTAAATAAAAAAAATCCTAATCATACTCAACCCTCCTGCCTACCATGCCTCTGCCCCCTGCGCCGCCTGGCAATCTGATACGTAAGGGCAGGGTGACTAGTACTAGCTATCCGTATCACCTCCTGGACAATCTCCTCTTTAGTCATCCCGCCGCTCATTGCCACAATATCGTCAGCTATATGCACCACATCCCAGATGATCGTCAATGTGTCGGGCATCTCTCTAGCATGCCCATCCTCTATGATCCGCTTCACGTTCACCGGCCTGGGAGGAGATCCTTCATCAGGCGGGAGAATATGAGGGTGAGAGGCTTTGGCATACCAAGCCATGTAGCCAACGTCATGCTGCCATGGTCTCTCACACCTATGTATCCAATGAGGGTAGCAACACAGTGGTCAGCACCTGCGGAGGCATCTGAGCGACAGAGGACAGATGTCTGGGAACGTCCTGTACAAATTCAAACTGCCTCTTTACCCGCTCAGGGAAATGACGGTACACCCTCTGGTTCCCGCACAACAGCCATCCCGAGTAAGTGCGCAGAATCTGAAAAGGGCGCACTCCTCTATGATCAACATAAGTACAAAACCTCACATCATCCACCTCTAAGCGATCAAGCCGTAAGCGGTAATGGTGCACATCATTATGCCCTCAGCTAATAAGTCATCTCCCAACACATGGTCTCTCAGGCTTCCTTGGGTACGGACGTGACAAATGCTCCAAAATCCATCCCTGCAACAAAAAAATAATACACAAAAATAAGTATTCGAGTTAAATTTTAAATAAATCTAATACATTCTAAAAACTTCACAAAAATATTTAAATAACATCCTAAATAAATGTAGTCGAACTTAGGAAAAAATAATCTAACATGATGATAAAAATTATAAAATAAATTCATAAATAAATGGAGATAAATATTAAATTATTACCATAAGAAGAGTCGTACAACCAGCCATTGTTCTGTTATTCAAACGAACAGAATCATCCAGATAATCGTACAGGTAGGCTAAGGACATCCCTCCCCATGACCACTTCCCAATCGCCTGCAAGTCCGTCATATAATCAAGATATATCAAGTCGATGTGTCTGTTCGTTTTGTTAGTGAACAGCGCACAACCGACGAGATATGTAAGAAAACTCCTCACACACCATTGCCTCCTCCTGCCTCTCTCCTGCATCTCCTCCCTCGTCTGTGGGCTCTCCAACCATGTAGCCTCTGTCAGGTGGTCTTCATAAACCCGCTTCAGTGTCGGATAACTGATATGACCAGCAGACTCAGCCCTAACCTCAGCCTTAGCAGCAACATCTGACATGCCCAACAACCTGGTCATCAAATCAATCCCACGGTCCCGATCCATTCCATCGTCATGGTCTAGCATGTGGCCCTGAATAGGAACGTGGAGGAGATTATACACATCGTCAAGAGTGATCGTCATCTCCCCCACAGGTAGATGAAAACTACTCGTCTCTGTGTGCCACCTCTCGTAGAGAGCATGTACCATGGCATGGGTCACACTAGAATACCCAATGTATATCAAATCATGTACGCCAGACGCCTCCACAGGATCCCAAAACCACCTCAAACCATCCTCCGGCTTACCAAGCTCTCTCAGCTTTTTCCCTGCATTTATACACTTGTACTCCCCATCATACCACATCTGAAAATCAAATTAATTAAGACATTTTCACTACAAATAATTTAAACATGAACGCTAAAGAATTTAAATATATTAAACACTTACGCTACATTCTTAAAAAAATTGAAACACTTACGTTAAAGAATTTAAATATATTAAACACTTACGCTAAAAAATTTAAATAATTTAAACACTTACGCTAAAGAATTTAAATATATTAAACACTTACGCTACATTCTTAAAAAAATTTAAACACTTACGCTAAAGAATTTAAATATATTAAACACTTACGCTAAAGAATTTAAATAAGGAAAAAACTTAGGTACAATTCCTTAGGTGCTTTTCATATGGTTCTTAACTAAATTCACCATGATTTTCTTAAATCCATAATTCTCTCAAAATTTGTTATCTCCAAAAAAAGTTGTATTTTTAGTTAAGAACCATACGAAAAGCACCTAAGGAATTGTACCTAAGTTTTGTCCTTTAAATAATTTAACCACTTATGCTAAAGAACTTACAGAATTTAAACACTTACATTTTGATGGTTCACCCAAAGAGGGTTCGCCACGTGCCTCGCGTAGTCGGACAACAATGTCGTGGTCTCAGGACCTCCAGGAAAGGGAGGCTCTCCAACAGGGTATGGCGGTATCAACGGAACACGACGACGAGGTCGTCGCCGAGTCTGAGGCTCAGGCTCACCCTCATGAGCTACATTATATGCGCCAAGATAATCTGCCACAACATCCTCTGACACCTCCTCATCCTCTGCCTCGTCCTGCGGCTGATAAAACATTCTCTCCTCCTTCATCCGATCATATCCAACAAAACCCTCATCTGCATACCCGGCATAATCATGCGCTGGTGTCGGATCAACCACCTGGAAGGAGTAATCCATCTGCGACTGTGAGCCCTCTCCAACTATCCTCGGGTCCCTGCGCTTCCAAGTCTTTGGGACATACGGATTTTGATCCACCTTTTCTCTCCGAGCGCTAGCGGTACTCGCTGCTTTACCTTTACGTATCCTATCCTCTGTAATAAGCCGTTGCTGCTCATCCTCATCCCTAGCCATATCTGTACAAAACAAATTAAAAATAACATAAATACGTGGACAATGTATTTAGGCATTTCAAAGGAACGTAAAGGTATACAGATATAAAGGATACATATTGTAGGCATATATGATTTTGATTGATATTTGATACATATATACATTATAACACAAAAATCCAAAGTAATCAAACTAAGCAATTGAAGTCCCTTTGAAATGCATATATGGTTATTATACCATTATGTCCAAACTAATCAAACTTGCAAAAAAATCAAAAAAAAAGGAACATTTTCTCACTTATATACATTATACATTATAAAATTGAACATATTTGCAAAAAAATTACAAAAAAAAAAGCAACATTTTCTCACTTAGACATTTCATCAAACACCTTAAGTGCATTTCAAAATCCAAACACAATTAGTGTTAATTCAACTACATTGTACCTAAACCTACTCTAAACAACAATGTCAGCAAGAACCATACATTATAACATCAAATTCTAACATAATTTGCAATTTCAAAAACCTAACCTAAACACTAAAGTTATGCTAAAATTATGAAAGCTAACACCCTAAACAACCTACATTGCATTGAAATAGGAAGAAAATAACTTACTTGTTAATTACTTGAAGAAATTTGGCTCAAATCCGTGCAATTGAAGTTGGGGTGAAGTTGGGTTTGTTTTGTTTTGAAGCATATAACCAGAAACAGGAGGTTTCTGCGTTCTTAAGATACAGAATGCAACGGCAGTTAACTACCGCTGGCCTCAGCGGTAATTAACTGCCGGCGGTTTTCCCAGCGGTTGTTAACTACCGTTGGAAATTTTAACGTAATTTTCTTGTGTCAATATGACGTTTTTGAAGTCAGAAAAGCAATCTTCATTGGAGACTGACTCCCGAAGCTAAAGTCACGTAACTTCTGCTATATAAAACACGAGCATTTTAAACAACTTAATAGACATTCTTTAAAACCTGATCGACCTGTAAGCAATTGGAGGGTCTAAAGAGTAATCTATTAATTTTCATAACCATGTCTTCACTGTGTTCTTTTACGCATGGAGACGGTGGCGGAGGTGGATCCACCACCGTATCTACCTGATGAATTGATCACCCAAATCCTACTGAGGTTACCAGTAAAGTCTCTTATTCGTTTCAAATCCGTTTCCAAGTCATGGTGTTCTCTTATTTCAAATCCTAGTTTTGCAAAGTCACAGTTTCAGATTACTGCTGCAACACACACTCGTCGAATTCTGTTCATAACAAAAACTTCTGAACTTCGATCCATAGCTTTGGATTCATTGTTTACCGGTAATTCTGCTCCTACTTTACTCAACCCTAATTTACCTATCAAAATTATAGGTTCATATTTTTGTACTCTTATCCAAACATTTACCTATGGAATCCATCCACCAGAGTTCACAAACAAATACCTTATATTATGATCGTTTTTCACGTTCAAATTTCTATGGTTTTGGGTATGATGAGTCAAAAGACGATTACTTGGTAGTTTTAGTATCCTATATTTCAAACTCAGATGATGTGCTATCTCGCTTGAGGATTTTCTCATTGAGAGCTAATACGTGGAACGAAATTGTGAGTCCTACCCATTTGCCTTGTAGTGAGGTCCCGTGGTGTGGTTCTGATTATCCCGTGGTAGAGTTGGTCTTTAATGGGGCTATTCATTGGTTAGCTTTTCGTTATGAGATAGGTTTCTTTGTTGCAGCCTTTCATTTAACGGAAAGGAAACTTCTAGAGATTCCTCTCCAAATGATATTGAATTTTGGTCTACAAATTATAGTTTATGGGTATTTAGAGGATTTCTCAGTCTATGGGTTTTGAGGTTTAAGGATAGAGTTGATATATGGGTGATGAAAGAATACAAAGTGCAGTCATCTTGGACTAAAACTCTTGTTCTCAGCATGGATACCATTTCTCGCATTTCCCCCATTTGTTGTACAAAAAGTGGTGATATAATTGGAACAAGTAGCCGTACTGGATTGATTAGATATGATGACGAAGGAGAGTTTCTAGAGCATACCTACTATTATAAAGGTTCAACATGCATGTCTATTTATACCGAGTCTCTGCTTTCACTCCCCAGAGTGTCAGTGAGCAAGATTATGAAGATGGTACAAACAAGAAGAACAAGGCAGTTATATTTTCTCCTTAACCGTTTTCTGGATATTTATGATTATGTTGAATCATAAACTCTCAAAAGTTAGCCTATGAAACAACTTATAGATTATAGGAAAACAACTTAACTTTATTTTATCTCTTGTTATTAAAATAGCTTACACATATGTGCTTATCTTGATATGCGCTTGTGTAATAAGCTGCAAATTAAACTATATCTAAATAGGGCCGTTGTCTGATCGCTACTTCATGTTAATCTTGAATTGAATTGGTTTGCATTACTATAGGAAGAAGCAGACAATTTTCTTAAACAATACCTATCAACATTTTATGGAATAAGAGACATTTTTCTCGAGAAACTATGTTCAATTGAATACACCATGGAGAAAATGCTATATTACAAAAACTAAACGAAACTCATTCACTACTGTCGTAAATTTTTCTTACATTAACATACTGGTAGTGCCTCCCTAAATCCAATGCTAAAACTACTGCTACCCTTTCGACCCCTCTTACCCATTTCTGCATTCCCTCTATGCATCATAGCCACAAATTCATTGTAGTCTATTCTTCCATCCTGAAAACCCAAAACATACAGCATAACAAAGTTATTATTAAGTTTAAGTTTGATAAAAAAAACATATATCTATGTAGGTTCGAATCCTCGTTGGGAAAAGTATCTACATTTAGTAGCAGTTGTACTTCGAAAGGAATTACTTCTCGTAGAGGAAACATGTGAGAAACAAAAAAAATGTACTCACATTATTCTGATCAACTTCTCGGATCATATCCTCCAAGGGGACATCTCTTAGGCCAAATTCTTCACAAGCTTTTTGAAGCTCATCTTTTGTGATGTATCCACTTCCATCTTTATCAAAATATGAGAATGCTGCATGTAAATGATCTTCCCTATCAACTTTGT
>Ga0228711_1011708_pt1 | contig 11038 bp, 17 predicted proteins | sample MedpolnodulmetaG_2_FD_177996 | JGI IMG/M metagenome (GOLD analysis project Ga0228711, IMG submission 177996) | Root nodule microbial communities from Medicago polymorpha collected in Santa Monica, California, United States - brown nodules | ecosystem: Host-associated > Plants > Roots > Nodule...
CGGAAGGACCGAGCAGTGCGAGGAAGCCCTGCTTGCGCAGCGTCAGCGACACATCCGAAACCGCCGGCCCTCCCTCGCCCGGACCTTTTGCTCCGAAATCCTTGGTCAGGTGATTGAGGATCAGTTGGGACTTTCCATTCGCCAACGCTAATATTCCTTGTTTTTCAACGTAGTGAGAAAGTATTGGCGTTTTGGTAGTTTCGCGATTCGCCGATTACCCAACGCATTACCCAACAAGCCGATTTGAGCCCCCCTTTTGCACGGCCCGCATGACACGGGTATGATGGTTTCCGCCCCCATCGCGCGGGGGCATGCGCAGTCGGGACCCGTTCCGTGGTGGTCCCGTTCCCGGCCGTTCTCCATTTGGAACCCCGTCATGCGTCGTGAGCCGTCACCATCCGAACAATTCGCCTCGATGCTTGAAGCGCTCAAGACCGATCACGGCATGACGCCGACCGCCATTGCCAAGGAAGCCGGCATACGGTTGCCGGCTATCGCCGTTGGTGAGTCGCCAGACGGTGGCGCGGGATAGCTATGAGGTCGGCCACCGCATTGAAAATGCTCTTCAGCGAGAACCGCGCTGAACTTAGGCCCGCTGTCTGACCTCCCGGTGGACTTGTAGCGGCACCTTCGCGAATGCTTGAGACGTTTTCACGCGCGTCACTGCCGGCGGTACTCGTCTTGCAAAGTCCTACGACGCGACATCACACATTCTGTGAGGTTCAGTGCAAAGCTGGTGGACGGCTCTCGCAGAACGTGTAATTTGCCTCCCAACACAGGGGGAGAATCATGGCCAAACGTCTCGTTGTATTCAACCATAAGGGCGGCGTCAGCAAAACTACAACGGCGTATAATGTCGGATGGTCACTCGCCGAGCATTCGAAAGTACTTTTCGTCGACGCAGATGCGCAGTGCAACCTGTCAGGACTGCTCCTAAACGACGACTTCGAAGCTTACTATCTGGACGACGCCACGAAAGACCAGAACCTCAAGGACGGCGTTTCACCCGCCTTTGACGGTAAACCGGTTCCCCTACAAGCAGTGGACTGCTTTAGCCCCGCTCGCAATCGCAACGTCTTTTTGTTGGCCGGTCACGCAAATCTATCTGCATACGATGCTGCTTTGACGTTTGCGCAAACATCGAACAACGCAATTACGACGCTACAAAACCTGCCCGGTGCGTTTTCGGAACTGATCAGGCTAACGGAAGAGCGCTATGAAATCGACTACACAATTATAGATCTCAACCCAAGTCTTAGCGCCATAAATCAAAATCTCTTCTTGATTTCGGACGGGTTCTTGATTCCGACCAACCCCGACCCGTTTTCGATCATGGCTCTGCAAACTCTGAAGGTCACTCTTCCGAGATGGGTGAGTTGGAAGCGTTCCGCAATCAATTTGTTTGAAGACTCGGCTTACCCACTTCGGCCCGGGACACCGAAGTTCATCGGAACGGTCATACAGCGATTCAATATTCGCAAAGGGCGAGCAGCCGCACCCTATCGAAACAACATTGATGAGATTAACGAAGTGGTAGGAGGCGAGGTTTTCAGCGCTCTACAGGCGGCCGGAATGGCGCTGCCTCTGCAGAACTATGCTGGCCTGGAGCGCGAACATTTCTGTCTCGCCGAGATTCCCGACTTCCAAGGTTTGCTTCCGAAGGCGTATGAGGCTGGCGTTCCGGTGTTTGCTCTAGAAGATGAAGAGCTTGATGCCACAGGACCTGTTCTTCAAGGCTTCAAAGAGCGCCGTGCCTTTTTCAGCGACCAGTTCCAAGGAATCGCCGCGAAAGTTGGAGATTTGCTCGACCATGCGTAATGCCGTTGTAATATTTGACAACAGTATTCGAGAATCGCGCAACCAAGCTGCCATCTTTCAACACCTTAAAGGTCAAGGCATACCATTTAACGTCGATGATCTTCTTAGGGGGCAGATCGTCACATCGATGGCTGCCTTTGATAAACTCATGCACGATCTAATTCGGATCGGTATGGTGCAGATTTTCTCTGGTCAACGTGCGCCGACTCCGAAATACTTGGCCTAAGCAATTGATATGGAAACCCATGAGGCGATCAAGTCGGCTACATTGCCACCGCCTGCAATTGTGTTTGAACAAGCGATCATTCGAAAGTTAAGTCGATTATCATTCCAAGATCCAGTGAAGGTCGCAGACGGCCTTTCTCTAATTTGGAATGAGAAGCAAAAATGGGAAAAGATCGGCGGAATTCTCGGTCAACCGGCGAAAAATCTACAGACAGAGCTTAAACTGATCGCTCAACGCCGAAACGCGATCGTTCACGAATCTGACATGGACCCAATTACGGGGGCAAAGTTGGTCGTTGACGAACACGACACGCACCGAATCACCAGCTTTCTTGAAACTTGTGGCAAGGCAATCCATTCCCTCGTGTGAGAATAGAACTCACTCGACCGGTCTGCAAAGCCTCCAGTGATACAGCGAAACGCCATGTTCGCCGATGCGGCCCCACTCGCCGCATCGATTTCAATTGCCAAGTCGTCGGGCTGCATTCCTTTGCGATGGCGACGAGTTCGCTGAGCGCGCCAGTTAACTGCTCGGCCGGCGCTTGTTGCATCTCGTGTTCGACAAGCTCGGAACCGTCGCGCCGCACGTTGACAACGTTGCTCATGATTTTTTCTCCCTCAATCGGGCGGTGGCGGCGATTGCGAGAACCTCGACAACCGTCTGACCGGGGTCCAATATCTCGCCGTCGAGTCGTCCGCCGTAGTCGCTAACGCGGTAGCTCGTGCCGTCGGCGCAGACCACGAGGGCGAAAAATTGAGCCTCTGGCCGTTCTGGTTTAGGCGGGCGCTCATGCATCATCGCAGAACCCGCACATTGCTTTGGCCGGCCTTAAGCTCGGCCAGTTCCTTCCGCAACTCCCGAACCTCGGTGCGCAACTCGGCCGTTGCCCTGTCTGCCGCCTTCTGCGCGAGTTGTTCGACCCGCCTATGGATGCCCTCGTGAACGCTGCGAAGGTCTTTGACGGCGGCTGCAATCTCGGCCTCGACGCGGTCGAAAAGCTCGGCCTTCATCCCCTCGACCGCCTCTGCAAAGCGCTTGTTGACGGCCTCGGCGGCGGCCTTGCCGAACCCTTTCATCGCCTTTTCGATTAGCTCGGGAACGGCTTTGCGATGCTGGCCGAATTTGTCGCCAAGCATGCCCGCAAACAGTTCCAAGGTGCGCTTGGTGATGGCCCGATGAGAGGCAAGCGCGTCCATCAATCGCTTTTCAACGTCGTCTTTGGCCGTCTTCTTCCCGGCGAGCCATGCCCGATGCTCGTCATAGGTCCGGTAAACGCCGTCCTCGTCTTGCGTCTTGTAGGTTCCGGGTTCCATGGCGATCACCACGCCACGTTATCGATGAAGGCGGCGCCGCTCGCCGCTCGGCCCCAAGACACACTGAGAACGGATTTCAGCGAAATGACGTCCGTTTGCCACAAGCTTCTCATTGGGCTTGCGACGGTTGCCGGGGTGCCTGGCGTGCTAATCGGCAAGGCCGGGTTTGCCTCGTGAATGGTGCTCTCAATGCCGACCTTGTGAGAGACGCCGCCGAGCCCGACGGCGAGGTCGTCGCAATCAACCGCGACGAGTTGGTCGGCCGCAACGCCCGAGCTTGCCAAGACCGGCGCCGCGAAAGCTCCAAGGTCCATCTCGGCGGAAAGCGAAATAAGCCGGCCGGGTGCAACGACAAAGACAACATCGGCCGGGTCGCCGATCACATCGACAAGCGCCCGCGCATCCTCGGCGAAACTTGCGCCGGCCGCCGTCGCGGTGACGCCGTTCAAGATTCCGGGTGGTGCGGCGGTGGTGCCGGCGGTGGCCGAGAAAAATTGCTGTTCCAAAGCCGAGCCGATGGCATCACCAAGTAATTGCTTCATGAGCATTTCAATGTCGCTGCGCTCAAGCATTTCCTCGGTGAATTCCGTCAGTGATTTCACCGAATACGGCTTGAGCGTCGATGCCAAAAACCTCGCCTCGCAGGTGCCGATAGCATCGCCCTCGGCGACGAAAACCGCGACCGCACTGGCATCAAGCGTCAAGGGCCGGAAGTTGGCGGAAATCTCGAAACCGTGGGCCCGGCTCGCAATCGTCGGGAAGGCCCGAACATTCGAGGCGAGACCGAGGATGAATGAGCCAACGGCGCTCGTTGCCAGTTCGGCGGCCCATGTCGGAACTGATAGCATGGCCGGATTTGTGGCGGCCCGCTGTTTCCATTGCTCGGCGAGATCGTGGCGCTTGATACCGTGAGCGGCGGCGACGATGGCGCCACGAATGAAGGCGCCACCCAAATCCGGCTCGTTGCGATCGTCGCGCCGGCCTCGGCCCATGGCGCGTTGCATGCCGACGACGAGGGTCCGCAAGTCCCGCACTTCCTGTTGAACATCGCCCATCAAAAAACCCTCCGACGAGACCGGCGGAAGGTTCAAACCCTCGGGCGCCGGAAAACCCACGTACACAGCATGACCTAAGATATCAGATAGACCCCGCGACCCAAAGCACTGAATTCGTTGCCATTCTGGCAACGACTAATTTTGCCAGGCAAGCGGCTTTTGAGTGGCGCCGGGACAATGAGACGTCAAAACCGGAGAAACGCGCCCCCGGCCCGGAAAAGTCGGTTTCCGGGCAGGTTATCGGGGCGACCCGGAACATTTAAATCGCGGAAACTCTCGTTGTGGTCCCCCGCCCGGTACCCGGCCTATCTCTCGGGCAAATCGAGTCGCCCCCCCCGGCCATGGCCCCTTAGGCACATAAACGGAAAGCGACGAGTATCTAAGGCCGAGATGAAAGCACGCCGCGCCGCGCTCAAAATTGTACCTTTCTGTTGCAACCCAATTATGTACATAGTAAGTGATGCAACCCTCCTAGGATTAAATCCATGAGAACTCTCATTGCGGGATGCTTCGCTGCGCTGTCGGCGTCTGCCGTTTTTGCCGACGACAGCGCTTGGCATCCGGAATCGGGACAATACGTCCTGTCTTCCGAATTGCGCAGCATCCGTGACAAGATTCGCGTCATGCCGTTCCTCAAGGCCGACGCCTACATGAGCGCAATCAACGAATACTGCTTCCCGGAAGAAGCGTTGAAAGACGACGATCTGGATCAGGTCGCGTTCATGCAGAGTGCCTATGGCGACCAAGACCTTCTCAACGTCTTGGAAAAGGCCGGAGCGCATTTGCGCGGCGACCAGAATGCGTGCGGTCCGGCCCGCGATTTCGTCGAGCGGATCATCGACGAATTGCCGGAAACCCGGCTGGCGCTAGACGAGCTTGCCTCTGAGTTCAATCTGATCCAAGGGGCGATTGTGGCGCTCGACGAGGCTGATGCCGTCTATGCGGAACAGCAAGCCCAAATAGAAGCCGCCAAGCGGGAGCAGGAAGCGGCACTGGCTCGTGCCGAAGCCGTAAAACTGGATAAGCAGCGCCATATCGATAATTGTAAGAGCTATGCAGACACCAGCGATATCAGCACGCCGAATTGGCAGAAGCAGCCTTATGCACGGATCACTCAGATCAACAGCAAAAGCCAGCAGATCAAGCGTTGCGACGATGTTTTCAGCGCCGCCGAAATCGCGGCGAAGCTCGACGAGCACAGGGCACTTGAAGACGCGATCCGGGCCGAGATAAGCGGCGAAGTTCGTGAAGCCGCCAAAGCTGGTCAATCCTACGAGTGCAAGTTCAAGGGGCTGGCGAAGATCGTAATGAGCGTTGACAAGGACGACGCCTCCTTGCGCTACCTGACAATCGGCAAGGCCGATCCGGTCCGGTATTTCGTTGGCAACATATCCGGGTCGGCCAAGACCGCCGATGGTAAGAAGATCACGATCTATGACGATCATGCCGAGTTCGACGGCAAGTCCTACCAAGGCAGTTGCTCCACAGAGCCTGTGAAATAACAACCAAACAGCCGAAACGCCTTCGGGCCTTAGCCTGATAATTAGGTCCGAGAAAATCTCGCCGCGCACCTTGTTGATGTCATCCATGCGGGTTCTCCCCGGGTTGGTTCGAAACCGGCGACGGGCCCCCATATCGCCGGGATAGGTCAATAGTAGCCAATCTCACGGCCGATCAGCTCGACCGCATATTCGGTATCGCCTTTCATGATCTGCTCGCGAACGTCGGCAAGCGTCTTGTGCGCTTCCTTTAGGTCCTCAGCTTCGTCATCCTCGTACATGGACTCCATCGCCTCATGAGTTTGCAGTCTGGTATCAAGCTTCCTCACTTCCTTGATGAGCGCTTTGACAATCGGCCTGTAGTTCATGGCTGCTCTCCCTTGGGCGCACGGCGCCACTTGTCCATGATGCGGCGGTAATCAGCCTTCCAGCCTTCCAGCTCGCCATTGTTGACGCGGTGCGCATACATCGAGGCGCGTAGACTGGCCTCCGAAACCGTCTTGGCCTTCATCGCCTTCAACAGCGTGCGTTCGCTGGCGAAGCTTGGCGTCTCCGGGCGTTTGGGTTGCGTCGGCACGCCGCCACGTTTCGGGCCGTTGTCGTCAAAGCGAACATTGATGTCATCGCCGAATTCGTTCGTACTCATATGCCGTTCTCCCTTTAGGTTCGAACGGCCACGGCCCCCCATATGGCCGGATTTGCTTGGATCAATGCAGGGTGACGAGCTTGGGTTTGGTAAGCTTGCTCCACCCATTGGCGACCCGGATCATTGCGGCCATGGTTTCCATGCGGGAAGCTTGCGGAAACCGGGCCTCGATCCGCTCGATGATGTGCCATTTTCTTTTCCGCTTCTGCCACAGGTCCTCGTCTAGCCATTTTTCGGTCCACGCCGCCATTTCGGTAATGCGCTGTTCGTTCATTGCAGTTCTCCCTTGGTAATACCGGCATCCGGCCGGCTCGGTTCTCTCGCCATGTCGCATGTCGGGTTGTGACGCTTTTTCTTGTTCCCCCTCACGCGTACGCGCGCGCACGTGAGAACGAACATGCAAAACCCGACATGGTCCGTCATGCGTCATGGTCGTGCCCATTGTGCTTAAGCTCGATCCCCTCGTGATAGCGGCCGTCGGCGTTGCTGCGGCACCGGGGAAATCCTCGTGTTTCTAGGCTGTCGCCAAACGCCTTGAGCTTGCCGGGTTCCTCGTTGCGAGCCTTGGCGAACGTGGACCACGATGCAAACAGTTTGGTCGGCTTTCCCTTCCGATAGCTGTTGCCGGGATCGACCCTGCATTCCTCATCAAGCCATTCACCCAAGAGGTCTTGAGCGTTGAAATAGGCTTCCGTCGCCCGCGTCACGATGGCCGGGATGACGAGGCCGTGTTGCTGCCAATCAAGCGCGCCGTCGATCATCCACCTCAGAATTCCCGGCCATTCAGCTTTCAGCTCGGCCTCTAGATCGAGGTTGATCATCTCGGGCTTGTTGACGAACGGAATGATGAGGAAGCGGCGCCGAACGGATGGCCCAACGTTTCTAAGGATCGGCCGGAAGTTTCCGATAATTGTGAGCGTGAACGAAGGCCGGAACTGAAAGAAATCCTTGCGCATGAACCGGGCGCTGATGATATCGCCGCCCGTCAGTTCCTTGATACGGGCCTCATCCCAAGCCCGCCCCTCGTCGGTTTCCGCAGCGTGGACCATGCGAGCGCTTTGGAGATAAGCAAGCTCGGTTGGGTGGCGGCTGTGATGGCTGGCAATAAACGTATCCATCGCCGCCTTGGTAGCGAGGTCGCCCATGATGCCGGCCAAGCTGTTGATAAAGACGCCCTTGCCGTTGCCGCCGTCGCCCCAGATAAAAGCCAGCTTCTGCTCGGAAGTGCAGCCGGTGAGGCCATAGCCGGCCCATTGCTGAAGGAAGCGGGTTAGCTCGGCGTCGTCGTTGGTGGCCTGTTTCAGGAAGTGTAGCCATCTAGGACAATCTGCCTTGTTGGCCGGGATAGTGTTGCAAGCCTTGGAAATGAAATCGCCGGCATTGGGTAGGGAAAGCCGGCCGGTGGTGAGATCGAGCGTTCCGGCCGGTGTACCGAGCAACATGGGGTCGGCATTCCACCGGCCCGGACCTACCGCGATCACCTGTATATTCTTCACCAGACTTTCAACGCCACGGATGAAGCGGGCTTGATGCGCCTTTTGTTCCGGGTGAGCGTGGCAGATTGCGGCAATGCGGTTTGACGTGCGGCCGGTGTCTTGGACCCGCCACAACAGGTCATCCCATTCGTACCATTTGCCGCGACCATGGTCGTAGACCAAGAGCCCTTGGAACGCCTCGGCGAAATATTGCGCCGTATCAGTTTCGAGGCCGGGAAAGAGTGCGGCGCCGGCACGGTTCGCTTGCTCCATTTCCCTGATAAGGTTCTCTTGAACCCGGTCGATTTCGGAGAACGGCGCGGCGGCGCGATTAAGTGGCCCGTGCCTCATAGCCGTCCCTCGACAAGCTCCACGACGAGCGCGGGTGAAACATAAATGTCGAGGTCGCATAGCCGAAGGCGGGCCGCTTCAAGATCGCCCAGAGCAACCAGGTGCTTTAGCTTTCGATCATGACGGATCGCATGGGCGGCATTGGCCCGGCGGGCGTCGTCGGGATAGCTGGCGATCCGGCCTTCATGGTCGCGGCGAAGGAACCGCCGCCAATGCGGGCGCGGGATGGTTTCGACATAGTGAATATTCATCTCGGGCGCTCCCATGGAAACGGGCGGCGGGTCCACGGTTTTGTGCCGGCCTCGGTTGTTTTCCATTCATGTGACTGGTCGCCGTCCTGCCACGGGAAAGTGTTTCCGGGTGGCAATGTCAGCGGCTTGGGATCGTGCCACCCTTCCTCGCGGTCGGGGCGGCGCGGCGGATAGCGATAGGGCACGCCTTTGACGCCGAACGTCTCGGCCCAGAAAGGATCGGCCTGACGATGCGCGAGCCCAAGCTTGAACATGGAGAGACGGCGGCCCAACAGTTCGGCCCTCGCGTCCCACTTCTGTTGAAACTCATCTCTTGAGCATTCGATTTCGGCAAGCAACGCGCGACGGCGCCGCCGGCCTTCTCTAAGTGCGTCTTCATCCATGACGGGACTCCACGACAAGCGAAAGGGTTTCCCGGCCCGGATGAACCGGGACCGGGGATGCATCGCCTCATCCTCATCCGTGGAAATTTGTTGTATGCTAGGGTCGGGCACGTTCTCCCGTGCCTCTTGCTTGCTGACTCCCAAGCAACTGCCCGCCATCCCCCCGATGGCGGGTATCTTTCATTCGGCGGCGGTCTTTGATGCTTCTATCGCGGCAACGCGTTCCCGCTCGCGATCCATCGCGGCATCGATTTCCTCGGGCCACCACCACGCGGCCGAGCGCTGGCTTTCGCCGTCCTTGTGGGGCGGCGGAAGAATACCGGCCTTGATTTTGTAGTGCTGGTCGGGCCTATTCCTCACGACGTTAGCCGCAACAAGGTCATCGTGAAATACTTTGAAGACTGTCCCGGCGAAACGCATGGCGATAACCTCAATATTCATCAAACTTGATGAAAGGTTAGGCGCCTTTCCGCTCGATGCAACATTTTAATTGTTTGAATTGTTTAGCCATTCCCTTTTGGCAACGCCTTTAACATAGGAAAGGCCGGAAAATCCGGTCCTCGTTGTTACATTTTAGCGGCCGATTTGGCCGATAATATTTTCTGCAACTCGGTTCCCCAAAGCTGCAATGCCTCGGCCTTTTGTGTTGCCCCCTCGCCGTGAAGGTAATGGCCAGCCGCGCCGGTCCCCGCCGAGTGGTTCAAAAGAGCACCAATAACGTGCGGCGGCGTGCCCATATCCTGCAATCTCGTCGCTATGGTTCTGCGTAGATCGTGGGTTCGCCAGCCGGTAACGCCGCAAAGCTCATCCATTTCGTTCTTGAGCCGCCATAGGCTTTGCGTCTTGGGAAAGACGCGGTCGGTGGCCGTGCCCTGCCCGATGATTTCAAGCGCCATATCCGGCAACAAAAGCCGGAATTCGCGAGCGGCCTTGTTGCGGTCCTCGTGCAAGCGAATGCGCCCGCCAAGAAACTCGCCGTGGACGGCAAGCCGCGCCTCGTTCAATCGAAGCGGAACGATCATCAAGAACCGGATGAGCGCGCCGTAATGCTTGCCGCCCTCGGTGCGCATGTTGAACGATGCCGCCCAGATGGCGCGAAGCTCGTCGTCATTGAGAACGCGGTCGCGGATCGTCTTTCCGGGGCCAATCTTTTCGACGGCGGCGCATGGGTTATGCTCGATGTGATCGTTTTTCGCGGCCCATTCGAAAACCGGATTGCAATAGCCGTAAAAGCGGTCGGCCATCTGCAAGGCGCCACGGCCGGCGATCTTGGCGAGCGCGGCGCGCACGTCGTGCTTGGTGAAATCCTTAGCCGGAACGTTGATGTAATCGGCAAGGCCAGAGCGAACCGCCTTGAGCGATTTTGGAAGGCTCTTGAGCCCGCGTTGTTTTTTGTTCTGCTGGCCCTTCTTTTGCTTGGCCGGCGCGGTCCTAGCTTTTTCGTACAGATCGATGAGGTCGCCGACCGTGACGATTTCCTTATCCTTGGGATGCTCGGCCGGCGGCACTGTCACGGGTGCGCCTATCTCGACGCGTTCCTTGACCGCCCTCGCCTCGGCTCGGGCATCGGCTAGACCGAGCGCCGGAACAAAGCCAAGCGTCGTTTCCTTGAGCTTGCCGGCTTGCCGGTACTGGTAGAACCACCGCCGCCGTTGCTTGCCGACCTGAAGACAAAGGCCGGTCACGATTTCATCACGGTACGGCTGCTTTCGAGCCTTCAAGGTGGTGAGAGATGCCGAATTGATTTTCGTGTTTGCCATGGAGCGCTACCCAACAATTACCCAACAGCACCGCTATAACATGATCAATATTCAAATACCATATACCAACATAAAGCTCAATGAAATCAGATAAATAGTTTAATCTAAGTCATTGTTAATATTGATGACTCATATGATTGAGGATCAGTTGCGCCATGGCAGCACGCCCTCCGGCAGGTATTTCGCCAAGACTTCGAGCGTCGCCATCAACCCGATCACCACCGCGACGACAAGCACAGAAAGTGCCGAGGCAAGATTGGA
>Ga0228711_1011709_pt1 | contig 11038 bp, 9 predicted proteins | sample MedpolnodulmetaG_2_FD_177996 | JGI IMG/M metagenome (GOLD analysis project Ga0228711, IMG submission 177996) | Root nodule microbial communities from Medicago polymorpha collected in Santa Monica, California, United States - brown nodules | ecosystem: Host-associated > Plants > Roots > Nodule...
CAATTGTTGAATAAATATTGTTATATTTTTCCGCTGCGATTTCAGTGAATATTGTTGACAGGATTGATTTAAATAAATAGAAATTTTCCTATTTATTACTTGAATGAAATAGAAGCGTAATACTCAGTTTTATGATGTTACTCTGATTTATCTATTAAATTGCGATTTCTGGGAAACGGGGTGTTACACCTACTTTCCGTTGGATAAAACCAAAGGGTAAACCGTGAACCTGAACCCAAAAGTCTATATGATTAAACGAGACAAAACTTGCGACAACACCGGGGGAAATGCGATCCATGACAATATGGAAATTATCAAAGAGCCATGGACCTTCATCAAGTTCACGAGGAACATCGACCTTGAGGTGGAATTGAAAAAGGAAGCGATTAACCACTGATTTGGTGATTGTATCCCGCTTGCCTGACTTCCACGCACTAGACATACGCTCGCTGAAATAGCCAAACTGGATTTCACGATCAGCCAACACGCGACCAATTAGACAGTGTTCAAGCACGACATCAGTTTCAGGTTCGGATGCTAGGTTTAGGGTTAGACCTTCCTCGGACAAGGAGAGACCATCAAGATTGAGATTGGTTGGGTCCATGGAATCGACTAACATACATGAAATAGTGAGGAACATGGCTATGGAAACAAGGAATCTAAGAATAGCAACGTTTGAGGACATAAACTTTGACACATGAGGCTTGGGTTTTTGAGGGATGACAACATTCTAAGATTGAAAGAGTATATAAAGGCAAAAATAGAAACATCTAACTCATGGAACAGATGAGAAGCAACTTCTCACAAGGAAGATCTGACCCAAGGTACGGTGGCAGCCAAAGGAGGGTGGCACTAGAAATCCTAGGAGACCGATTTTCTTTTTCAAATAATCATTTTCTTAAAAATTGTGCACAATCCAAAATGTATTGTGTGTTAGTTGAAATTGTATAAGTAAATTTTATATATTTTTAACACAAAAATATTAAACCTTTTTATATTGTTATTGAAGAGTGAACCATGAAAACAATGAAAATAAGATTTTCTTTCTAAGAATCCTTTAGATTAATACAATTATTACAATGAAGATCAGACATAAATTAATTGATTGATTTTTCCACCCTGCACATTTTGTTAGTAGTATTTTTTTGAGTAAGGAGGATCCTAACTCGTATTTTTCTGTATACATATATACAAAAGTTAAGAAATTATTTATGAACCTTCACATATTTGCATTTAAAATTCTTATTTATTTGGTAGGTTCAAAAAACCAAATTATGAAGAGTTAAATATGTTTTTCATCCATATAAATTTTTTGAATCTTGTTTTTAATATATTTAATTATGATTGTACCTACTTTTAAGTATCTTCGCTCGCAAGAACTATTTTTATTCAGGTGAATTCAATTCTTCTAGTGGTTTGTTCGTGTTTTGGGTTTGTTGATGTTTTCACTAGATCGAGTTTGGTTTAGTAAGTGTTCTATAGTTCCAAGGTGCTTCTCCTTCATATCAGGGAGGTTGAGAGGGCCAAATTCATCGCCAATGTCGGCAACTATTTTGTTCGTGTGCCGCCAACTCTTCGTTGTCGGCGAGTTGTTTGATTTGCTGGTTATACGATTGTTTGGATTTGTGTTTTTATGTTTTTATTTTTTGCTTTTGATTAGAGATTTGGGCGATTTTCATATTTAAGGCCTTTTTGTGTGCCTCCATTATTAAACCCGAAAGGGTTTGTTCTAGTATTATTAACCCGAAAGGGTCTGGTTGAATACTAACGTATTAGACTCATCCGTCGATCTAGGTTCTTACGCGTCAGATTGAAATTGGTTGTTGTTGGTGGTATGTACCCTTAGTCTCGGATGTTCCGGATCTTTTGAGATCTGCAAGTCTTAAGGCGTCGAGCCTACCTACACTCCAGTACCGGATTTTATTTGGCTCAATCCTTGTGACTATTCTCAAACTGTTATGCTCGAAAGAGCTTTCATAGTTGTTGTTTTGCTCAGGGAGTTGGTACTATGATCTTGATTTGTGTTGGCGGTTGATCCATTCGCTAGTTAAGCACTTGAATTGCTCTTCACAAATGTTCACTTTTCATCTTTTTTGTAACCTGGTTTGACTCCCGTATGCGGGTTTCTTGGTTTGCTTTCGTGATAAGTGATGTTTGTTAGGATAGTTTCGTGCTGGTCCACTAGGTTTGATTTTTTACTTTGTATTCCCGTTTGGATTGTACCTGAGTCACGTTTAATGTCCCCGCACTATATGTATCTCTTTGTTTTTGTTTTTTTAATTATAATTTTACTTTTCCCTAAAAAATATGTGTAATATAATAATAAAAATAAATAAATTAATAAATAAATTGTTAATAAGGCTTGCATGGATTTCAATTATCCATATAAATTGGGATTTAACATCATGGACCAAAAGTATAGACAAAAAATCTTCTGGTGAATTTAAGTGAAAGGAGAAATTTATACGAGTTACAAACATATTTAACTTCGATGATACATTCTATAATCTATAATTACTATATATAAAGAAAATATGTTTTAAACTACATGAGTTTGAAATGGCTTTTTCATTACCTCTTTTACCCTTCATTTGAACTATTTTATTTACTATTTTATCCTTTCATAATATTATTTTAAAATTTTAATTAAAAAATTAAATCTCAATAAAATTGGAAATATTCTACTACAGGTACAATATTATCAATATTATATATCAAGTGGATAAATATCCTTAAAAAAAAAATATTTTGGCTGTATTTTTTATAATTCCAATTATACCCTTAAATAAATTTTCCTATATTAATGTTATGTTTTGGTGGTATTAAAAAAGATAAGTATTTATATTATATTTGTTAAATTACTGTTGTTATTGAAAAAGATAAACATAGTTTTTTGAGTTTGTTACAATTTAAAAGTCACAAATATTTGTACCTATAATCTTGATCAAAATCAAAATTTCATATAAAATATCGTTCATAATTTACACGTGTTAGTGCAATAAAATAAACAAAAAGACATGCCTGTCTTTTCGCTATTATTTTATAATGCCAATGTGATAAGTTTACATTAATTTATTTGTGCTACACAATATACAATACAAAAGTTGTTTCACGACCAATGATTGTCATGTGTTGTTCTTCTTAACCTGTCAAAAAATCGAAAGGTATAAAAAAAAAGTGAGATATCTAATAAGATTAACACAAGTCTGACATAAAAATAAAATTATAGGCTTTAAAAGAGATATAATCATTTTTAAACTTAACTATTAAATGCAGTAACAATCATAATCCATACACTTCCCAACTTTCGGAGAGGTACACAAATAATCTGGACAATCATCGTCAGTTTTGCAACTACGATATGCTATGATGTGAAACAAGTATAAAGAAATGTTAATATAAAATATGATGAAATATTGTGTGTAAGGTAATTAAGAAATATGGAAATGGTGAGAAAATGGGGTTTACCATCGATGTTGATTACAACAATAAATAGTGAAAGAAATAAGACCATGGCATAAACAAACTTTGAAATTCCAGCCATATTATTTCTTCTTGTATGTAAATTAAATCAACTATTTGTTTCTTTAATTTATAATGTGAAAAACGCCATATTCTGCTTCCTTAAATTAAAAAATATATATATATATATATATATATATCAGTTGTTACAAGAAACCATTCGTCAAATATAAATTTTTATCAAATGTCTCGCAAGTATTTCAATATGTCTCTTGACCCTTTACCCTACTAAAGTGATATAGCATACAAATTTTGTTGGCAATAAGAGTTAGTCTGTTTTTTTATCAACCTTTTATAATTAATATTTTTTATAAAACAACCTTTTAAGGTGGGGGGAAGGTTGTGCGTTGGTGATGGCGAAGGGTCAATTTGGCGGCGTGATTTGAACCAAATTAGAGTGGGGGCGGGCTTTTTAGATGTCAGGTGGTTGAAAGATAATATTTGTAGGAAGGTGGGGGATGGGCGGTTCACGTTGTTTTGGGTGGATCCACGGTTTGATAACGTTTCGTTTGCAATGTCCTTTTGTATGTTGTTTGAGTTCGTGGATAATAAACTAGCCATGGTGGAGATGTTTTTGTTGGGGTGGGAGGGGGATGGGGAGGCTTGGAAGTGGCGGATGAGACTATTTGCGTGGGAGAAAGGGTTGGTTGGTGAGTGTATAGATCGGTTTTCTTCTATTGTTTTGCAGGTTGGTGTAGCTGATAGGTGCGTGTGGAAACTTCATTCATCACAAAGTTATATGGTTAAATCTGCTTATTTTTATTTAACGATTGATGACAGTAATGATGCAAAAGGTTTTGATCATTTGTTGTGGCTAAAAGCAGTGCCGCTCAAGGTGAATATTTTTGCCTGGCGTCTGTTTCTGAATAGATTAGCTACCAAGGATAATTTGTGCAGGAGACGTGTGCTTAAGGCCTCCCAAAATTCTTATTCGGCACTCTGTGGTGGCATGGAGGACATGGATCACTTGTTCTTTAAATGTGATTACTAAGGTCATCTTTGGCTCTTGATTTCGGAATGGCTAGGTATTGCTACGGTTTCTCAAGGTGATGTTATTTCTGATTCAAATCATTTTGGAGGTCTTGGAGGTTTCACTATAAACTCCAAGACGATGTTTACCATTATTTGGATTGCGGTTTTATTTGTTATCTGGTGTCATACCCCATTTTTTGACCCAATTTTGTCTCTTTTTACTCGTCTTTTAAAGCCTTTTTTTTTTCGTTTCAGACGAAATTTCGGTAGAGGTATTTTAAAATACCTCATTTTTGGTTCCGAAGGGACAATTTTTTTTTTTATTATTATTTTTGTTTTTATTTTTTTATCTTCTTTTATTATCTTATTTTTATTTATTTAGTTTCATTTTTTTAGGTCCTTTTAAAGAGAGTCTTTTTATTCAGATTTGTTAAGGTTTTAAGTTTTTCTTTTAGGTCCAATTTATGTCCATGCATAGGATACCCATTAAAGGTAGTTTTGTCCAAGTCAATTATCATCACAACCCTAATTATTTACACTATTTAAACCAACATCAAACTCCAATCACATGAGGCTGGCACAAATCCCAAGAACAAACCCTTAAATTCCCAAGTCCACAAAATTTTTCAGAAAACAATCATTAAACATTAACACATGCTTCTTAGTTAGAGAGAGAGATGAAAGCATTTTTTATTGTTAGAGAGAGAAGAACTTGGTTCAAATGATTTTAGAAAACCCAACAAGCCTTTTATATCCCTTCCCCTTTTATCCCATGCGCGCTTGCTCACTTTATGCTATGTACCCTTATCTCCTTGGCCGTCAGATCTGGATCAAACAATCCAGATTCTTCCCCAGCTGTTCCAGTGTATGCCTGCCCATGCTCTATGTTGTGCCCCCTCATCCCTGGCCATCAGATCTGGATCGTACAATTCAGATCCTTTCAGACCAAGCCCAAACCGAATTTGCAGAGTCCAACTCTTTTCTTTCTGCATTTTTACGGTTTTACTGTTAACACCCCCCCTTTCCCTGCTTCCTGCACCCCTATTCTTTTTCTTTACTTTTTTTTTACACTTTTATTTTCCTTGCATTTTTTTTTAATTTTACTCCATAACCTCTTATTTTAGCATATCAACTTTATTTTTGTTTCCATATATTTTTTAGTTTAGTTAGTATTTTAATTTTTATATCACGCATTTTTATACTATTTAGTTTATTTAATGATTTAATTTTTATCTCATGCATTTTTTACTTTTTAGTTTATTTAGGCTTAAAATCATTTCATGCATTTTTTTCTATTTTATTTTTGCTTTATTTAGCATACTTACTGTTTTTGTGCATTTGTAATTTTATTTTGTTATTATTGCTCTATCATTTTATTTTGTTTACTTATTATGCTTTTAGAATGTATTTTAGGACCAAATGTAAAATATAAATGAGAACATTGCATTGCATACATATTTATATCATTTCATGCATTTTATATTTATTATGCTTTAGAATGTATTTTAGGGACCAATGTAAATATAAATGAGAAACTTGCATTGCATGCATATTTATTTATTCCGCTTTATGTCAAAAAACGAAAACACCAAAAAATAGTAGTATAGTTAATTCCAAGGAAAAGGAGACTTTCATTTTGAATCCAACGTCCTTAAGAAATCCCTCACGCTTATTTTTATTCCGTTACGCTTAGTTTTTTAGACTTTAATTAGAATAATCAAAATTCAAAAACATTCAAATAGTCAAAATCACAAAAATATCTTTCTTAACAAACCTTGGAATTCAAACCAAGTGACTCCTACTTTTTTTAAAAAGATCAAACTTCAATCAATTTTAATCATATTTAGACTTTTTTTAAACTTTAAAATCAAATCGCATTTTATTCTTCTATGCCATTTCAGTCACTTATCATCTCAAAAACATTTTCAAAATCAATCGAATCACATTTTATTCTTCTATGCCATTTCGGCCTCTTATCCTCTCAAAAACTTTTTTCAAACTTCAAAATCAACCAAAACAAATCACTCGACTTTTTACCCCAAATTACATGATTTTGATCCCATTCGGGTATATAGGCAAAAGACTATGTCTTTCCAAATCAACAAAATAACAAAAACATTTTTCTTTCTTTTCACTCATCACTTTAGTCCTTTTACACTTAGGCAATTATTTACAAGTAATCAATTTAGCACGAGATAAATAAAAACAAGAGGTTCCTATAGAGTACTGTACACGTTTAAGGTGCTAATACCTTCCCTTAACATAAAACCAACCTTTGGACCTTTAATCTCTTAAAATAGGGTTATTTCGAACTTTTTCCCTTTTCCTTGGAAAAAATAAAAGATCGGTGGTGGACTTAAAATTTGCGATTCATCGCTAACTAATAGCTTAATATCCAAAAATCACTGCGACATCTGGAAAGATCGTAACAACATGATTTTTCATAATAATATGATGGTTGAAAAGGTTAAGCTTCAAACATATTGGTGGTTACAACCTTTATGTTGCCTACAAGCTGTTGTGTAATGTTACTTCTGTTTTTTTTTTTATTGCCGACTTGTTTGTAGCCTAACTATTGTGTAATTATAACTTCTCAGTTTTTTCGGATACATCTTGTGCTTGAGGAACTATGTTGTTTTTCTGTAATATAATTTTGATTAGTTTCTTAAAAAAATATATTATGACTTGTATTTATTTTGTAGCCTTTCATTGTTTCTTTTTGTTGGATATCATACCTAAATTTAAAATATCCTAAAATCAAATTTAATTTCTATAAAATATGTTGTATTGTGTGTTAGTTGAAATTGTATATGTAAATTCAATATATTTTTAACATAAAAATATTAAACCTTTTTATATTGTTATTGAAGAGTGAACCATGAAAACAATGAAAATAAGATTTTCTTTCTAAGCATCCTTTAGAAAAATGTCTAATTACAAAGAAGAAAATGTTATTTCTGAAAAATTTATATTTCGTGCACTAACGAATTTGAATTTTCATATGCAAGCAACCAGTGAATAATGAAAACTTCACCTACATGAATTGGAAGAACTGTGATTAAAATGCATATGAATCATCCAAGAAATGCAAGGAAAAGCTTAAAAAATTCATGATCGAAGATTCTTGAAAAGACGATTTGGAAAGTGTTATTGTTTGATTCAAGGGTAATATCATTACATGGACAAATGATATCAAAACCGTCAGCCCCTTTTCTTGTGAAAGAGGTAACATCATATGGTGCAATTGAATAAGAGTATCTAGTCTAGTAACAAAGAAATCTTGGGCAACCAATGGTCTGAGAATCAAGCTATACTTGGGTGGTTAAACAAAGAACCTCACCACAGTGATGCATCACACTAATATATGTTAAACAAGAGCTTGTTGAAAGGCAACCTAGTTTTTTTTCCATATAATTTTATTTTGTATTTCATGTTTTATGTCATAATTTAACATAGAGTATATTACATTCCCCTCCCCTCAAAGATGCTTGAATTAAAATCCCCTCCCTTCTTATGTTAAAATATACATTTTCATCCCCTCTTATTCAAAACATATTAGAAAATATTTCACTCCCCTCCCTTGAGAGAAGCTTGAATTACATTCCTCTCCTCTCTTATGTTAAAATCTACGCTTTAGTCCCTCAATAATTTTTTTATTTCTAATAATCTAGCAAAAAAATAATCTAACACACTTCAAGCATCTTATTGGGGAGGGAAGTATAAATTTTACTTTTCAAGGGAGAGAAGTGTATATTTTAACATAAGAAGGGAGGGGAGTGTAATTCAAGCATTTTTGAGGGAATGAGAGTGTAATTTACTCTGTAACATATGCCAAAACCAATTTAATGTAAAAATTGAAGTGTGGTGTTATTGTCAATTTTTATTTTATTTTTTTTGCAGAAAACCTTATTTCTGTTAGATTCGCTAAGAAATTCAGAGCTCGATAAGGAATTTTTGCAAAAAAATCTTGGATTTCTCTCTGACTCAAATCTCTAAGAGAGGTTTCAAATCTCTAAGAGAATTCAAGGTTGCCTAAAGTGGTTTTTGGGTTTAATGTTTTAGACAATTTTGACATAGTTTTGTATGATAAAGCTGGAAAGAACTTGTCCTAGCATACTTTGTATGGACGGAAGACGATCCAAATTTCTTGATTGGGATGGGAAGGTTATATCCACAACAAAAAAAAAGGATAGAAAATCTTGTGAACATGATCCAAATTTTCACTACTAAAAAAACAAAAAATAGTGAGGGAAATTTAGTGACAGAAAACATGAAATCCCTCTCTAATTCCGAATTTTGCGACCAAGAAATTTATGAGGAATTTTATTTTTTCCGTCACTAATTTTCCTCCTTAATTTTGATTTTCCTAGTAGTGTTTAGTGACTACAAAGTGCATATGAAATGAATAATATAGGTTTGTGTTTAATAAAGTTCAATTGCATGGTTTAAGTAATTTTTTCAAATACTCTTTTCAAGATCCAATTTTGTGGTTGTCCTCGAATGTTAGCATGAATATGAGCCAATTTGCTTTATCAACATGAAATTTCACCTATTCCTTGCAAACATGTTTATTATTTTAGAATCACTTTAGACTGTCTTCGTGAGCTTAACTCAGTTGGTATGAACAATGCATAAAATATGTAAGGTCCGGGGTTCGAACTCCGACCACTACCAAAAAGAATCACTTTAGACCTAACCTTTGAGTCGTGTGCACATTCATTTTATACAAACATTGAGATATGGTATTGTATTTAACTCAATTGATTTTTATTGAATCTTTCTAATTACTTAATGTGTATGCTTTATTAATATAGATCAACGCAATTTTAAATTTTGAGTGAAACTTTCTGGCCAAATAATCTTGTGAGTGAGGGATCACTTATCAACTCTTTTGTGACAAAAATTATAAATTTTGTTCTTTTTGAAAATTATAATACTTAACCTTGAAAGAAAAATCAATGAATATTTCCTCATGTATTAGGATGGGAGAGCAATTATCACTACTAGAAAAAGCAAAATTAGTGAGGGAAATTAGTGACGGAAAAAATGAAATTCCTCACAAATTTCTTGGTCGCAAAATTTAGTGACGGAATTAGAGAGGGATTTCACGTTTTCCCTCACTAAATATCCCTCACTAATTTTTGTTTTTTTAGTAGTGTATTCTTGATAAGGTTTTATGCAAGTTGGTGCTTTTGTGACTAAAGTTTTATTCTTGATAACTTTAGTCTAAATCCTATCAATATATTTTTGCTTAAAAAAAACATAGATACATACATTCAATAATATTATATTGTATAAATGTCAATGTAAAAAGTTTACATTAATTTATTTGTGTAGATAGTATACGATACAAAAGTTGTTTTGTGCTAATAACTTATCATGTGTTGCACTTCATACCCTATCATGTAAAGAAAAATCAAGGTCAGATAAATATAAATAAAAATATGAGAAAAATTATAAGACTCACACAAGTATGACATACGAATAAAATTAAATGCTTTCTTTCAAAAAAGAAAAATTAAATGCCTGAAATGAAGAAAATCATTTTTTAACTTAACTGTTAAATGCAGTAACATTCACTATAAATACACCTCACAACGTCAGGAGAGGAACAAAAGTTTTCTGCTGGACAATCAGTGTCTTTGTTGCAACTTCGAATTGCTGTGACGTGAAACAAGTATAGAGGAATGTTACTATAAAAGATGATGAAATATTGTGCATAAAATAAACAAGAAAATTAGAAAATAATGAGAAAATTAAGGGTTCTTACAGTCGCAGTTGCTTAGAACAAAAAACAATGCAAGAAAGAGAACCATAACATAAATAAACTTTAAATTTCTAGCCATATTTGCCATCCTTTCTTTGTAATAGTAACAAAATCTTTGTAGGACTAGTTTATAATGTTAAAAACAACGTACTCTACTTACTTAAATTAACACACACACACATATATTTATACACATCACTTGTTACAAGAAACTATTTAATTGTAAAATTAAAATTATTATAAAATGTCTCGCATGTACGTCAATATGTCATACTTGACCCTTCAACTCATTGAAGTGATCTAACGTGCAAATCTTGTTGACAATAAGATTGCTAGTCCATTTATTTTTCAACCTTTTATTATTATTTGTACTTCTTTTAGCCGTTTGTGATAGACAAGAGAAAAATATTAAAAGAACAATAATAGTTTTTTTTTTGGTACAATTTGCGGTGTATGCGAGGAAACTTCCAAAAAGTTTGGAACTTCCAAATAGTTTTTTTTTTTTTATATTTTTGTGAAGTGGATTTCAAGGTGTAGTCTTTGGTTTTTAGATGGCTTGGTATCTTTATTTATTTTCTCACGAATCTGGAAAAGGGGAACAACAACAATCAAACTTTATTTCATAAAGTGACGTCGACGGCATGTATAAAATTACGTCAAAATTATTTTTATTTTATTCCGTAGCAAATGATCCCTATGAGAACATTTGATTTTTTCAGGAATGAGGTCGTTTGTTTTCTTTTTTTTTTTTAAAGAAGGAATGTGGTCATTTGTTAT
>Ga0228711_1011710_pt1 | contig 11036 bp, 9 predicted proteins | sample MedpolnodulmetaG_2_FD_177996 | JGI IMG/M metagenome (GOLD analysis project Ga0228711, IMG submission 177996) | Root nodule microbial communities from Medicago polymorpha collected in Santa Monica, California, United States - brown nodules | ecosystem: Host-associated > Plants > Roots > Nodule...
AGGTAATGGATTTAAATCTCTGATCAAAGAGAGGCTTAAATTGAACATTCAATAGAGGTTAAATGTAAACAAAGAACAAGATCTGAAAATTGAAATGGAAGATGAATACATTGTGTTGGTGATTGAGGAGAGTTGCTGGTTGTAGTTGGAGGAGAGAGAATTGTTGATGTGAAAAAAATTAAGTGTTGAGAGAACATGATAAGAGTGTGCTCTTTATTTAATCAAATGGCTAAAATCAACTTTCCCATCATAGGAAATTAGTTTCCTTTCTCATACTAAACCTCACCTGGTTTGAAAGTCTGCATAATTATTAGCTTTTTTTTTCCCCTCTCTTAATAATTCTCGTTAATTGTTAATCATATTAGTAATAATTTGTATAAAAAATAGTACATAAATATTGGGAGAAGCTTGTAAAAAATAGTACATAATTATTATAAGCTTGTAATATATATATATATCGAGCTGGTTCATGAATCAAACGAGTCGAACCATAGTTAGCTCAAGTCCAACTCGTTTATTTAACGAGCTTAATTTTCAACTCAAGTTCGACTCATTTGGTTCATGAACCAGGTTCAACGATTCAATTATCGAATCAAGTCTCAAACTATTTTCAAATTGGTTCGGTTCATTGTCAGCCCTATCAATGGATTAGTTAATAGAATGAATTTTGTGAGACTTTTTAGTTGAAAATTTTAAAACTAACAATCTCATATAAAGACCTGAGATTTCTTGAGACTTTTTACTCCTTCTCCTACTTCTGTCATCAACGTGTGTTAGTGTTGATACCTCCTTTCAGTTTTTTGTTTCTCTTTGAGTATCATTATTTCATGTTTGTTTTCTTTTTTTCAGGTTAATTTTGTGATTCTCCTGTTTTTATTTTCTTCAAGAATTGGTTGTCGTTTTTATTTCATGTTTGTTTAATTTTTTCCATGTTTGTTAGTGTTGATCACATTATTTCATTTTTTTTTACTTAATATCATGTCACTTCCTTTTTTTTGTCGTGTTTTTACATGTTTATTGTATTTTTATCGATAAGTGTTTTTTATCTTCAAGTAGTAACTTTGATTTTATTATGTAAATATTATTATATTATATTATTATTAGTAGTCAATCCCATAAAAATTGTATCGATTTTAATTTTCATCACGTAGACCTTTGATTTTTTATTATCTTTAGTCATCCACTCTTATAATTTTGAATTATTGCTAAAATTTAATAGTTATTTCAAATCTTGTGAATTCTTATAAAATACTTTTAAATCTTAAAAGTCTATGAGTTAAAATCCTTTGAAATCTTAAGGCTATGTTTGAATTGATGAAATGGAATGGAATGTAGTGGTATTTTGCCACATTCCATTGCTTGGATGAGGAATGCTAGGAACACTCTCTTTTGAGCACTCTCTCTAGCACTCACTCTTTTATTGGGTGAAATCAATGTATATCCCACCACTTTATGTGGGTTCCATTTCCAAAGTGTAGGTCCTACATTGATTTCACCCAATAAAAGAGTGAGTACTAGAAAGAGTGCTCAAAAGAGAGTGTTGCTAGCATTCCTCTTGGTTGGATTTATAAAATTTCCATGGAATGTGATGAATCATGATGGAATCTATTCCATCCTACACCACCATTTCTTCATGTTTTTCATTCCATCCAATGTGGGAGGTATGGAATGAAATAGACTTTCTTAATTAAATAATGACCATTTTATCCCTTTTCTATATTTATTTCACAACCGTATATATCTTCTCCTTCTCAATTTTTCTACCAGTCGTACTATGTGCTTGCTCTGTTGTGATTTCTATCTTCTTCCATCGTTTTTCTTGGATCATGATGATTAGACAATACAACATGGAACCAAATTTGAACTATAACACTAATAAGAAAATAGGGGATAACGCCGTAACAAAAAGGGGATAAAGTGTAATATGTGTGTATATATATAAAATAAAAGATAATATGCTTTAATTTAATTTTTTTCAAAAAAAAAATATATGCTTTAATTTTATATAATATTTTTTAAGAAGGGTAAAATTGAAATAAAGAAGTTATAACGTATTCTATTCCGTCAACTTGCCAATGGTATGGTAAATTTGTTCAATTTCATCATAAAATATCCAAATAATAGAATGAACTATCTACTCCATTCCGCTCTGTTATGTTATAGTACATTTATACACCGCAGCACATACATTTTTTTAAAGGATCTTTCTATTGTTGTTTGAGGTAAGTTCCGACGGCAACGTCGTCGTCGTTGTCAAACTCTGCAAATTCCGGTTAGAAATCGCCTCTCTCATACCTGTTGGTTTCCACTACGGTTCAATCCCCGTTCCGACAATTAATCTTTCCAGGCTTTTCAGTCCTCACTGCACTACTTCTTCTGCTTCTGCAAGTGCTGTGCAACCATTACATCATCAATGAAAATCGAAACTCTAGTTTTAGGTATACATTTTCCTTCCTTCGTTCATTTCATTCTATGCTACAATCGAATTTCTTTTACGGTTATCAATTTCAACCAACTGTGCAGGTGCTGGCCAAGAAGTTGGAAAAAGCTGTGTAATAGTCAACATCAATGGAAAGAGAATCATGTTCGATTGCGGCATGCATATGCGTCACACTGACGATCGTCGTTTTCCTGATTTCCCTAAAATTTCACGTTCTAGAAATTACAATGATGCTCTTGACTGCATTATCATCACTCATTTGTAACTTCATCATTCATTTCTTCATCTTTTTTAATTTTATTTTTATTTTTATAATGTATTGTTTTTTAAATTATTTTTTTGATGTTGATGTTGATGTTGATGTTGGTGCAGTCACTTGGATCATGTTGGAGCATTGGCTTACTTCACTGAAGTTTGTGGGTATAGTGGGCCGGTTTATATGACAGTGAGTCGCTTATTACCTGTTTGATGAAATGTTTGAATCAATGTAATGTTGTGAACACTGTCTTTTCAATGCTCGCTCTAATACTCACTCTTTTATTAGATGAAATCAATGTAGGACCCAATATTTTATGCGGTTATCATGTCTTAAGTGTGAGACCCGCATTAATTTCACCTGATAAAAGAGTATTCCTAACACTATATGATGTGTTGTTGATTTATTTCTATTATTATTTTAGCCCGACTTGTATTTGATTTTAAGCAGTACCCAACAAAAGCTTTGTCTCCTCTGATGTTGGAAGATTATCGAAAAGTGATGGTCGATCGTCGGGGTGAGGAAGAAAAATTCACTTCTGATCATATTGCTGAGTGCATGAAGAAAGGTAACATAGGATTCTCTTTTCCTTTGCAGTATCTATATGTTGGTTTGAGTTAGATAAGACATGTCACCGAGGAATGCAAGATACATGATGTATATGCTGGCATAGTTGCTTATGACTATGTTTAAGTTAGAATTCTATGTAGCTACTGTGCACAAGGATTTTAATGTAGGATAAATATTATTTTTCTGGTCTATAAATGTCATTTCAGTTTTTATTTTCTTCGTAATTGATTATGTCGAGAGAGAGAAACTAGGATTACACGGTTTACATTTTTGTGTGAATTTTAAAGAAGATTCTGCTATGCTCAATCAGTAGTTTGGTGTGTGTTTTAGACTTTTGCACACATCAGTTTCCCACCCAAAATCACCACACTTCTGACATTAGCATCTCAATTTTATATCTTGATTATACTTTTTCTAATTTGATTTGATTCCTGTAAACAGTTATTGCCGTAGATTTGAAGCAGACTGTGCAAGTAGATGAAGACCTGCAGATACGTGCATATTATGCAGGACATGTAAGGCTTGTGAACTTCATCAATGAACTCGTATTTCCTTTGCAGTAATAGATTTAACACCTGTTATTTTGATTATTTTCTCACCGTAGAAGTTCTTGTGAATTTTTGTGTAAATAAGATGGTAGAGTATTAGATGCCAAAAAAATTGTCAAATTAGAAACCATACATAACATAAACAGAATGCGATGAAAGAGTCTTGTTGAAAGTCTGGAAGGGGTAGGATTCTCAGAGTTCTGACTGAACGTGTCCAGTATCATTCAAGATTAGGGTTTAAACTTTAAATAGTTTAGATAGCAGAAGAACAATAGCAATGCAAACTAGTCATGAACATTTATTTCCCGAATTAGTCCAGTTGGGAGATCTTTTGATTTTGCACCTGCAAATACCATAACTGCTGAAGAGAACTTGGTTCTGTGAAACTCCTATCTGCAAGGTTCGGGTAAGGGTTGGACACATTATGTGGGTGTATACGAGGCCATCTTACCTTGTATTTGCAAGAGGTTGATCCATTAGGTGAACTTATTCCTTTTCAGTCACATGGTGACAATTTCAACTGATGTACCAATGTTCCCTTTCAGCATTGTTACCAAACTACAACTCTGAAAAGAAATTATTATTTAAAAACAGTGTGATAAGATAGTCGACTCTTACTTAACACACACACACACACACACTCCCTCTGGCCTTAATTATAAGCAAAACTAGGTCAAAGAAAATCGATGTACACTTATTATTTTTTGGAATCGTAAATGTTTGTATGTTAGTGATTGTTGATGTACAAATACATCAACTTTCTTTGACCTACTTTTGCTTACAATAAAGTCCGGAGGGAGTATACAGTAATTTTGGGATGAATGTTGTCCTTCAATATTGTGAAACACTTGAATGGTTAATTCTGTTCTTGATCTCAAAAGTTGTCCCTCAATTTCCATATCATCTAGTTCCATCATATGTCTGATTCCTGATCTTTTAGTTAAACTTAAGCATAACCGCTGGGCTATTGAAGCTCTTCACTTAATCTACCCACGTTACAGACTGAACTGATAGCCCAACCTTAGCATTATTACTCCTGCCATGTGAAGTAGCGTTGCTTGTAAGATAACTCGTAATTTTATACGAGGATGTTTTTGACATTAATATTTTGTAATTCAGGTTACTTTTGCTGTTATATCTATCTTGTATGAATCGTTTTTGTTCTTTCTATACCTTGAATTGATATTTTAGTACTCTTATTTGACCTTTCAGCCTATTTTTGTTATAAATTGTTAAGGTTATTGGAGCTGCAATGTTCTATGTAAAAGTGGGAGACGCAGAAATGGTTTATACAGGAGACTACAATATGACACCAGATAGACACCTAGGAGCGGCTCAAATTGATCGACTACGACTTGACCTTCTTATAACTGAGTAAGAAGAACATCATTGATTGTGTAAATCTGCCTTATAATGATATCTTCAACGTTGTATTGAAGGCTATAAATGATATCTTTTACATGTTTATTGTTTATAGGGTATACTAATTGTATTAGTTCATATCTCGATGATTTATTTACATGTTTATGTTATTGTTAGAAATATGAACCAATCATTGGTCTGCCCCTAACTAGTTTGATTTTTGGAAAGTTGGTCCTTACATGCTATGCTATCAAAACATTAATGATCAAGTGAAGTGATTATATATTTATTTTTTTTGAATGAGAAATGTTGGTTGTTATTTTGTTAGCAGAGCAAGTTGAACTCATGACATCCTTATTACTTCAAACTTTATGTCCCTTCCTCAAATCACCAAACCATATTTTCACTCCTACATGACCAAGTGGCTATGAGATCACTTCTTGTGCCCTCATTTTTCTTTATTTAACCAATTTCATTTTTTCGATTAAATGTATTTTCCACCTTAATTTGTTAATCTTGTTATGCTTTCTATCCTAATTTGTATAATTGAACATAGGAGTGTCAAATTTTGCAAATTATATTGCCATTGTTATGTTTACAACTTACAAGGTCCAGCAACATTCATATGCATTTTAGGTGTTTCTTTAATATTTAATAATGGTTCATTATGGTTTCAAATGCAAGTACCTGTTTTGCACTCACTGCTTGTTGTTATAAGAAGGATTTTCTTGGACTCGCTTCTGATATGACTCTAAAAATCTCATTTCAGATCCACTTATGCAACTACGATACGTGATTCAAAATACGCTCGAGAGAGGGAATTCCTCAAAGCCGTATGTATTTTCAAAACTTGCTTCAAAGAAACTGAACTAGAAGTGTTTATTTAATTTGGTACCTTATTTTATCTCAGAAATCTTTGAAGTAGAAGTATTGTTGATCTCACTTTCCATTGACCTTTCCTTAGTTATATTTGAAGTTGACCTTTGGTGTTTTAGAGAGTTCATGTTTTGACTGAAGTAAAGAAGGAATGGTGCTCTGGATTTGTGCCATTTTGCTCCTATTTGGTGCATTTTGTTGGACACATGATAGTTATTACAAAGAAATAGGGGAAAATATCCCTCGATTACAATATAGACTCTAGATCTTTGAGTGTCTGTACCTCATGATATCATTATGAACCTGTAGGTGCAACTTCCACATAGCGTCGTCCAGGGATGCTTCTACTGCGACCTAGAAAAAACTCATTTTACTTCGCTCTGACATCTCTTTTCTGCTATTGGGTCTTGATTGTTTTGTTGTTGTTGTCTAAGACCCCAATTCTTTCCCAAACTACTAGTTTACCCTCCTCCTCTCCTCTCTTCTATTATTTACACATACTGTGGTATCCTACCCTCTGTAACCACCCAAGTCTATTAGCTATATATAACTGTTTAATGGGGTTATCTAACAACTTTATTAGAATATTTGGACCAAGTTTATTTGGTCCGAGAAAACGTTTTTTATTCTCATTTTCATTATTCTCTTTAGATTACAAAACTTTAACCTTGTTTTCAGTTCCACTGTTGTTTGTTTTGAAAGATTTGTGTGGTAATGGTGAAATCAATTCTTTTTCTAATCACTATTTCCTCTACAAATCTATGAAAACAGGGAACTGAGTCATGTGACAATTTTGTTATTAATAGTGAAAACAAAAAGTAAAAGCATAAAATGTTTCTTTGAAACCAAATATGCCATTGACTCTAGCGTTTTAGGTTTTTTTATGTTTGTTTTGTTGTAGTTGTAGAGAGAGTTGAGAAATGAGGAAAAGGAATTTTGGTACTAGTTACAAGCCCATATAATGGATAGTCTGGAAGTTTGGTTGGCTATTTATGTCAGTATATACATTTTCCTGCAGTCCCCTTGTTTTATTGTTTTAGGAGGGATCAAGATCTTATCCCATGCTATCATCTTTTCATTTGTCTCCATTTTTATTATATTTTTTAGTTTTTTTAATCAAGATTTAGCTCATAGTTTTTGTTATTGTACTCCTCCTGTATGCTAGTGCCAAGATTTGTTTGTGGCTTTTCTATTATGCTGTCTTAACATATCAAACTAAAACCAAAATATTGTCAAGGATCCAGTATTTAAGATTTATAGCGCTTTTATTTAAGTTAAATCTAAAGTATTTTATTCAGTGAAGTTTGTTATAATTAATTTCTATGTTCGATATCTAGACATCATTTGCATTTCTTTGTTCTTAAATGAGGAGTCCTTGTTTTAATTTGGAAGAAAGAATACATAACTGCTCTTCAATAAGCATAAAAATCAAGTTACAAATTTAATTTGTTTTTTATTTTTTCATTTTGAATTTCATGCCTGTGTTTCTTTTACTTTATGATTTACTTTTGATCCCAGTACACTGATCTACAATTACTCTTATGTTGGATACTAAATTTCAAATTAATTGATTTAGGTTCATAAATGTGTTTCTGGCGGAGGAAAGGTGCTTATTCCAACATTTGCTCTTGGAAGAGCTCAGGTATTCTGTTTGCTTTAGCTAATGACTGTAGAATAAATTATTGCATATAATGATTTCATGTTGAGCTTCTGCCCTTCTTATCCCTAAACGCTCTTTCAAAGGGACAAGACGAGGGGGAGGAAAAGTAGGCGGGAGAGAGATTAGTGTAACTTCTTTTGATGTGCATTTGTGCGTATCTTTTTTGGGAGATTTTTCTTAATGCTGTCCTTAATGTTTTATGCTGGATTTCTGGCAAGTTATTGTTTCCACGGTTCATCATTTATAATGTTGATAATATCCCTTCCTTTTTCTTTAATTAGCCTTTTACAGGTCATCAAAAATGGATTTACTGAACAGCGCTTTTATAATATAGACTTTGTAGAACTTTTATAGAAGCTTATCCAAATATCTTAATATAGTTACTAAATTAATTAAGTAAAATTAAAATAGACATCGATATTATTACAAAAAAAAATGATATTGATATTTTTTCAATGTTTGGAGATATGATATTTTTGAAGTTAATCTCTATTTAGTTTTCATTTTAATCGCACAAAAGACATTTTTCTTCAATCCATTATGACCAAGGTTGGATTAATGAACCATGAAGTGAACTACTTAGGATTCTGGTTCAGTGACCCGTTTAGGTATCGAAATTAAGGACATGGATCAAGATGTGACAAGGTTGTTGTATATTCACCAAGTTATTATGATATGTAGGAACTACGTATTTTGTTGGATGACTACTGGGAGCGCATGAATTTGAAGGTTCCTATCTACTTCTCATCAGGTTTGAATTAGCTAGCATCCCTGGTTTACAGATACACTTATTTATGCCAAATATTATCACATGCTTTTTTCTCTTTCACATTCAAATCCTACACCGAAACTTTGCTTTAGGGGGTTATCTTGTTTTTGACATTGAATTGTGTTCTGATGCTAAAGGTATGACAACATATGAAATCTTGTAAATAGAGTACATAACAAAAAACCTGCTTCAATTTTCAAAAATAAAAGAAAGAAGTGGAGGGCTATTGTGATACTAACAACACGGAATGTACCTTGGTTATATGTGACGCCTATGAATTTTTAATTTTCATCATTGATTTAGGCTCGAACATAGCAATAAAGTTATTTTTTGGTGCCTTGGTTTTATGTGACTTCTGAGCTGTATATCTTCATATTGGTGTACTTCTCGTTATTTTTTGGTATCTGTGTTACATGTTAATTCTACTAACTATTTGAATATGGATTTTTTTTTCCAGGATTAACTATTCAAGCTAATATGTATCACAAGATGCTTATAGGTTGGACAAGCCAGAAGATTAAAGACACATACTCCACACATAATGCATTTGATTTTAAGAATGGTGATATTTTTATTTATAAAGTTCTCTGAAATTTCAAAATTTTATTTCACGTGTGAAGTCACATCTATGCATGAAACAACATCACCAAGCATTTTTCCCACTAGTTGGAACTGTTGGATCAAACAATGTTATAATTCCCAGTCATCTTCACATGCAATTCCATTTTTCTAACAACAAAAAATTTGTAGCAATTCCATTATTCTGTTATACAAAGCCTTGTGTTCGAGCATTCTTGTGGTTAGAGATGTTCTTTATATTCAACAGCCTTTACAGTTAGTTGGTATAAATAAATTACTTTGCTAAATGATTATGAGATTTAAGGTGAAAAACACAAATTTCCAGACAGCACAAAAGGGGGGTTTTGGGGGCTTGTTGAATTTGAAAGATTAGAAAAATTGATAGTAAGTGATGCAGGCGAAGGATTTATATGTTATGGGGTAACTCAGTCGACTTTGTGGCTAAAATAATGATAGTTGACTGACAGCTGTCAATAGTACCCTAGAAGGTCAAAGCTGAATGGATGATTGCATCACTTCATTAGGCATTAGGCATCTATAAAATTACAAGAGAGGAAGTATGTCGGCCACCTCATTAGGCATGTCATCTATATTGCACTTTTTACAAATGCTCGAGTAGATCTGGTACAGAATGATAGATATTTTATATCTGGCGCTGACAATTTTAAGTATGTTGAAAAAGAAGAAAAAAGCTTTAGTAAATTGGTTTAGTTTTTGAGGAGATGTTTTCTTTTGTGTTTAAATATGTGATATAATGATGGTGTGGTGTGCCCTCTAACTTTGATGAACAAGCTGAAGAGTGTTGAGAAAAATGTCCAAGTCCTTCGTCATTAAATCCCTGATCTTTCATCTAATAAAACATATATTCATGTTCCAGGTCAGGAGGTGAAAAATTGAAGAAAAATGCTTTTAAGTTCTATTGGAGTATATGTGAAATTGTGCTCCAAATTAAATTTACTTATAAAGAAAAGAACTTAATATAATCTAGTCATATTTTTTTTTATTGCATGCTATAATAGCTGAGAACGGAGGTATAATTTGTTGCGTAAAAACGTATCATCTGATAATGTTCTACGTCTTACTCTCCTGGTTTGGATGCTGCAGTTCACAAATTTGAGAGGTCTATGTTAGATGCTCCTGGTCCTTGTGTTCTCTTTGCCACTCCTGGGATGATACTTGGTGGATTTTCACTTGAAGTTTTCAAGCACTGGGCACCTTCAGAAAAAAATCTTGTCACTTTGCCTGGGTATGCCCATTTATATTCTTTTTCTTTACTTCTTTCCTTTTTAACTTTTATAGTAGCTATGCCGATTAGATAGAAGATGAACAAAATGCAGATAAATGTCCTCCACAATTGGTGTATCACATTTAAAAGTATATGGATATGAAACTATTTTAAATCTGCTACCTAGTAGTCAAGTGTATTTTGATTGCTTGATGACTTGGTGCGGATAGTTTGCTGGTTTTGTGGCAACATAGGGGACATGCCTTCACTAGGCACTTGAAAAATTGTTACCATTTTGTGATGCTTCTAGAACAGGGGCTTTCCTTATTAGTCTGGAAATTTGGGGTTTTGGGGGCTTAAATGTGTCATTGTTGTGGATATTATTGGTTGCCCGTTACGCTAACTTCAATGAAGATTTGGTTTGTTCTCTCTTGATCTTTCTACAGTGTGTCAATACTGTGTGCATAGAGATGCTCCCTTGCCCCATTTCTTTTCTTGTCTCTTCAATATACGATTTTCATTTTAAAAAAAATGTGTGAATGCCTCATTTGTGTCGATCTTATTGGCTGCCAATGAGAAAAACTAAATGAAGGTTTGGTTTGTTCCCTTTCCCCATTCCTTTTGTCTTTTCCCTAGTATTATTTTTCTTTATGTATACATTCAACTTATTATTTTAATATATATATGCATGAGTTGTTTTTTTTTTTTTTTTTTATTTTTTTTTTTTTTTTGTTTTTTTTGTTTTTTTTTG
>Ga0228711_1011712_pt1 | contig 11034 bp, 4 predicted proteins | sample MedpolnodulmetaG_2_FD_177996 | JGI IMG/M metagenome (GOLD analysis project Ga0228711, IMG submission 177996) | Root nodule microbial communities from Medicago polymorpha collected in Santa Monica, California, United States - brown nodules | ecosystem: Host-associated > Plants > Roots > Nodule...
TTTTAACTTTTAAAACTTTCATTCTAATCATTGTTAAAAGTTAATTAAATTCATAACTCCCTGTCGGAACGATACTCTATTTTTACTACTTCGGTAAAACCGTGCACTTGCGGTTTTGCTCATCAATAGGCTGAATAGGATAAGAGTCTCTCTAGAGTGTCAACCGAGGTTGGATGTTGGTGTTTCTCCTTGCTCAGTGTAGAATCTCCAGGCTTATTACAAAAAATTAACTAAAAAATTGTTTTAATCTCTACCGTATAATTTAAACCAAAGGTTATTATTTCGTCATATCATTCTCACATAATAAAAGTATTCTCACTTTAGTACGAACTATTATGTGTGTATATAACAATAATAGTAATAAAAAGAATAATAGTAATAACATTAATAATTTTTTGAAGAAGTAATAATATTAATAATTAATAAACATACCATAGCCAGTTTTTCCATCGCAACGAAAAATAACAACTTACCATTTTATATAATATTAGAATAGTTAAAACTATAATTATCATTAAGAAAATAATTATTATTATTTAAATTTTATTTTTTTAATGAATAAAAAAAAATTCTTAAAAATGTTTTTTTTTTCATTTAGATATCATATATATACACAGACTAGCTAGTGCTTTTATCCTCACACAAGCAAACTAGCTAGTGGTGTTCTTAATAGCATCATAAGTAGTTTTTTGTTCTTCTCACAAAGAAAACGAGAATTATCAATATGTCTGCGACCAATATTTCTCATGCCTTGTTTTTCTTACTCTCAATTTTCACAATGATCTTCAGCAAGACTACTGCGTTGCCCGTTGCCTGTTTAGGTATACAATTCTTTGATAATACTTCTCCAATCCTTCTTAACTTATGATATATATATATATATATATATATATATATATATTGTTTTTATTTAACATTATTATCCCATCACATCTTTTTCATTGTATTAACACCCTCAAATCTTTTACATTGTAGATACCAGGTGTCCTGTATTTTTCAGATCTGCTATGGATAATCAGGTATTGCCACTTAATCTTTTTTGTTCAAAATATGTCTTTTTTTCACTTTTATTATATGTAACATCAATATTGTACTGCATTTTAACTTATTAAGCTACCTAGGTCTAACTCTGCATTAAAGGAAATTGTATATGGAGATATAGTCCGAAAAATCTACTCAAACAATAATTATAGTGACATTATAAGGGTTTTAGAGTATAATAATGTAATTCATACATTCAACATTCAAGTTCAATATAAGGCTTTAAAAATTAGATGAGGCATTAAAGGAGGATGAAAAAGTATAGGACAAGAGATGTATCCAACACACAAAATCATTTTCACGATCGTCCATTTACATGAAAAATATATACAAGAGGAGGACGAAACCAAAACCATATAAGGTCTCTTATGGTTTTTGTTGGAATAATGCAATAAATATCGTATAATGGTATCTTATATACAAGAGATCGTATAATGCATTAAAAATACATTAAAAATATTTTAGAGATCGTATAATGGTGATCTTATATAAAAGTATTCTCACCTGAGTAAGGTACTAAGAACACTAGAGGGTGACATTATATGATTTGTATTTATATTAACTTACCAATATTATGTTGTAATATTTTGATATTTTTTTGTCAATATGTCTACAATATAGACAAGAGATGTTGTCAAAAGAAAAATCAGATAAGGCAAAAGTTTTGTCGAGGAGGCTTCTTAGTATGATTGGGTCACATCCTCCAAATTGCATAAATAGGTGTGATAATTGTACTCCATGCGTACCTGTTATTGTGCAAGAGCATCCACCAGGGAGCACTGGGTATTATCCGGAGTCATGGAAATGCAAATGTGGCAACAAGTTATACCCTCCACAATAAATTAGTTATCTATACATTTAATGTATTTTTAATGTGTTTACAATAAATAATGGAAGAATATTCATGTTCAAGTTCAATATTGAATATTCTATGATAGTTCAAAATAAACTGGTCAGGTACCTGAAATTTATGAAATATCGATAAATTATGTCATGAATGAAAGATCTTAATGGAATGAGATGCAACCGAAATAAAGTGAATGTCGACGTGTTTTTGAATATAATATAGCGCTATATGTGATAAGTAATAATGAGGATCATGGGTTAAAGTCTATTAAAGATTATAGATATAGAAAATATCTACAAATGGAAAAGAGACAATTCCAATGAAATCAAACTCGCTTCATAAAGCAGAATTTGTTTGGACTTGTAGTCCACACACTTGAAAGTGTGAAGTTAAATAGATATATATGTTTTTTCGCGCGAAAAGGGAATTAGTATGATAAAATACATATATATATAGAGTTTGATATGTTCACCTGAAGTGAATTGGTAAATGGCTACCGTTTATTTTTAATAAACATACATTGTTTAGAGACATATTCACCTGAAGTGAGTTCAAGAACTTTTTCATACCTGATTAAGTTCAGTAGCACATGAAAGACTCAAATTATATGAAAAATGTGTTACAATTCATTTGTATGGCTCACTTGATAGTGATGATTATATGAAACTCCCTGAAGAATTTCATTTGAGTAAGACATACAATCAAAACTATTGAAGAGATGACATCATTTGTCCATTTTAAGGATATGAAAATGAATTTCTTATAATCGATTTATTGATAATCGTAAAAATATTATTAGAAATCCTGAAGAAATTCTAAAAGTTGTTATAGAAAAGTCGATATGGACAAATCTAGTTGATTATGTAATATAATGATTGTGATGTTGTTTGATGTGAATAAAGATTATGTCCTCAAGAAAATTATGGACAGTTTGAATTGGTTAGGTGAGGACACTAATGTATTTTGCTTATTATATATATTATGGTATTTTATTTCTGTCAATATTAGTAAATACAGATATTGCAGCAAAGTCAAGCATACAATTTGTATCTTAGAGAAACAACAATATCATTCGATCATTTGAAAATGTTAGCACTACATCAAGGAAGTGGAGAATGCTTTTTATCAAGGATTATGATTTCACACATACAAGAAAATTGTGGTTTTCTAATTTTTTTTTTTAAGGAGACTCTTTCTACCAATCAATACGAAGACAATATCTCAAGAATTGTTAATTTGGGGAAGAGCATTGAGATATACCATATCTTTCAACAGAGTCACCGTCAAATAAAGATTTTGGATAACTAACATAAACAATTATTTAACCCTCTTCGTCTCATATATAATTGTCTTTATGAGGGAGAGACAAATGTGTTCTTCACTCTTTTTCCCTTAACTATGGTTTTATCCCATTGGGTTTTCCTGGTAAGGTTTTTAACGACACGGATTATAATACAAAATGATGTTGTACTCTTTTTCCCTTCACTAGAATTTTTTCCCACTGGGTTTTTCTCTAGTAAGGTTTAAATGAGGCATATCCTTGATGGACATCTAAGGGGGAGTGTTATGAATATAATAAGTGAATGTCCACAAACCCTTGTACTTATCTCTTAAGTGACAGCATATTACTTATCCTCTAAGTCACACTTATTTGTACTTATCCTTAAGTACTTAACTCTTAAGTCGTATCATTGTATTTCTCTATAAATAGAGACCACATGTAACATATTGTATATCACAAGAGAATAATAGAACCATATTTCTTCTCTTCTTTTCCCTCTTCTTCTCTACTTCTCTTTATTCATGTTCTTATTCTAATAGTTTCATAACAGAGAGGAAGTTTATTTCATCAAGTTTTAGACTGATTCACTGTGCGGAAGTCTTGAAAACACAATTTTTTCGTAACCAAATCTAAACTCATAATTAGTAAATATGAAATTCATAACTTGAAGATAACAAAAATAATCAAAAGTGCAGAATCAGAATACGCATTTTCACATGTATTTGACAATGGACTGCTGAGAAGGGAGCTATTTCCTTTAAGGTTATCGCAAATTATGCCTAGTGATCCAAAGGTTTCTCTTCACAGTAAGTCATGTAAAGAAAGCCATCCTCATCTTTATGTTCTTCATAAAGAGAAGACATCAGAGCAGTTGCAACAACAGGAGATTGATTGTTATCGACGAAACCAAAAATATCCTTCTCTTCACTGAGCCTAATTCTGTTGCGGACAACATAAAGAAGTTTGGCAACAGGCAGGTCAGCTGGGACGAGATACCTACAACATTTTGCGGTGAATAGGCCAATTCAGAATTCACCAAAGCATGACAATTTGCGATGATCAAGATAACAAATTTTTTTATAGTTCAAAGATGGAAAAACAACTATAAAAAAAAATAAAAATTGATCCTATGATTTCCAATATAAATCTCTATAGCTCATATGCTTCAATGTTCAAGAGATACTCAAAATAATATTAAACTAGAGTCTTATTTGGAAGTCATTTTACTCTCAAGATGGACAAATATGAAAAATTCCAGAAATTCAAAACACACTCAAGCCATTACACATGTATATGCAATATGCACTTCACAAACCAAATTACCAGAAATATCCTACACAGATACTTGGCTTTATATTAGTAATCTATTGCCATATTAATAAAATATGGCAGCAGAGATATGCTGCCAGAGGCCAAATGTGACAACTATAGTGACCAGAAAGTTATTGCCCCACACTTTGGTCAAATAGAATATGCAACAAGAATATAATTGTTGCATTCTGGCCTTAATTGTTAATCATTTAAAAATACCATTCCTAATAAAGTTTTGGAGTGGCATATAGAAACTTCATTTCAACATTGTATTGCCAAAATTACAAAATACTTAATCACAATTCATACCAGCATTTTATATAGGAGTGGAAATGGGTTAGGCCAGGCTGGGTTTTGTAAGACCTAAGTCTAGCCTATTATCTGTCATAGACTCATTTTTAAGGTCTGGTCTGGCCTTTTTAAAGGCCTGAAAGCCTATTTAAAAGCCTATTTTATACTAAGGCCTAACAACACCTATAAAAGCATACTACTAAATAGCTCAAATCTTATGAAAGCCTAAAGCACACGAAGAGATATGATGTTAAATAGCGAAACCTTACAAAGGTCGAATCACACCAGTATACCTTCTACTAAATTACCAAATCATATGAACGCTTGAAACTTCAACAATATCAATAGTTGAAGAGATATTATATATTATAGGCTTAATATAGGTCGGGCTGACGAGTTTAATAGGATTTTTTGTAAGCCTAAATGATAGGAACCAAGAGATCCTACCAATGAACTAACATTAGCACAACCAAGGAAGAAGATAAAACAGATGGTAATTAAGGAAAATAGGGTGCTTTATTGATATGAATGAAAATAGTAAAATAATAGAAGAGAGAGTTTCTCTAACTACTCCCATAGCAAAGCTCTGACATAACACAGAGAGGAATCCTACTCTGACCCTAAACAAAAAACTTATTCCGTCATATTCTAAACTCCTAAGAATTCCCCTTTATATACAGATAAAGAGAACATTCTAGTATTTAACTCTAATGGGCCTCTTATTATTAAATCCTAATCCTAATGGGCCACTTACTAATAATCTAGAAAATTGCTCTTTATCCAAACGTTTTTGCTCATTCCCAAGTGAAATGTCCATATTGCCTCCGCGTGAGTTAACTTGCGCTGCGTGAGTTAAGTCACGCTGCGTGAGTTAACTCACACTACGTGATGTTATATGTATAGGCAGAGCCTCATTTCCTCATTTCCAATCAAAGACACTAGCGTGACTTAACTCGCGTCAAGGTTAACACAAGCGTGACTTAACTCACGCTAAGTTGGCCGGTGGAATTTGTTCAAGACCTTTTTTTTGAAGTTGGTCAGTTATTCCACCTTCAATTAAACTCATTTCTACACGTTTTTTTTCTACTCTTTTGACTGCATTTAGTACTAATAAAACCTATGGTGCCCATTTCTCACTGTAAATACCCCTCCAAAACTCACTATTTCCTCACACCATACCTTCTCTTCTCCTCCTCACCCTTTCACCTTTATAGTTTTAGTTATTTATTAGCTTTTTTGGGGGCCAACTTAGTGGTAAAAAAGGGTCAAGGAAGGGGGTGAAATAGACCAACCGACTTGGGGCACAAAGAGGTCAACCCTCGGGGTAAATATAAATTTACTTCTTTTTACCCCAACATCTTTTTACCGTGGGTAAAAAGAGTCTTTCTTGGGGAATAAAAAGAACCACATTTACACTTACCCTGAAGGGATGATGTTTTTTTTCCCCAAAATGATTGGTCTCTTTTACCACCGACCTTAATCCTTTGTTACCCCTAAGTTGGTATATTTTTACCTCAAAGAAGCATATTTACTTTATTCCAATAAAATGTATCAAATTATGTATTATGTAATTGTATCAAAGTATTAATAAAATGAGGTTTTATTATGTATTATGATATTATTTATATTACCATTTGAATAATTATTCAAATTCGAAAAAAATTGCATATTATGTAGCGTGAGTCACGCTCCAGTATTTGTAAATTAACACTAGCATGAGTTAACTCACGTAGCGTATTTTAACTCACGTAAATTATACACTGACGTGACTTAAGTCACGTAAGGGCATTTTAGTCATTTCACATGGGAATGAGTAAAAACGTTTGGGTAAAGAGCAGTACTCAATAATCTACTTAAACCTAACTAACTACCTACTAATTACTTTGGGGTTTGCCCATCATACCCTCATCATTAGTTGCCTTCTCATGTGGGATCCTATCACTAAACATTGCCTATTTTATTAAATAGGCGTTATAAAAAAACATGAGCATAACCTTCTTATTAAACGAGTCGAGTTAGACTTTAAGTAGGCTAGGTCATAAGCCCATATCGAACGGCCTTACCTTTTCCCACCCATAATTTTATATGAACTTAAAATATCAAGATGTTCTATTTCATGCTTAATTACCTTCAACGGCAACTCTATTTATCTTACTAACAACAAATTTGGAACCTTCCAAAAATCTTCACAAAAGCGTTTAAGCGTCGATACCCAAAAAGAAATTAGGAAGCAAAATAACATTCTCTAGCCTTAGGACAAACTAAGGACTAACTAAAACAGACATAATGATGTAAGCTAATCACTTACTTCTTCTTATCAATGTCAGCAATGTCGCTTCTTCCAGCTTTCTCCACAATCACCTGCACACAAATGTCATATATCAGCAAGTGTGCATTAAAAAAGAATAAACTCGGATACAATGTATGCATACTGAGTATAATCTTACAGGTACTCTATCCGAATACTTCTCTCTGATGCGAGTAGATTCAGCCTGCCTTCTTTCTGACATGTACAAAATATCAAATTGTTTTCAAGTACAATAAACAAGAGTTTTTTAAACTCATAAAATAGTACACATGTTAAAAGACACCTAAGTAGCACCAACACCAAATTGAAGCGGTGTCCGATGACCTATAGATGTTAGTACGTGTTAGTGTCCGACACAACACTGATCAATGTAGTTACGTTCAATCCATTGTTGTGAAAATCCCGACCTAAATCCTAAAATCTAGGATTTTGCGATTTTATTCACCTTCAATGACTCAAATTCATAGCAGAATCCCAAAATAGACAAAATCATAGTAACATCGCATCAAAATCGTGAAATTCATACAAAATCACAGGATTTTAAAGAGTTTTGAAGGATTTTGTCCATTGTTTTTAGTCATTTATGTATAAGTATTTTGTGAACTTTAAACTGGATCATTTATGACTATATACAATTCATAAAATATATTTATCATTTTTTTTTGTTTTGGTAAAATCTATCGATTGTGATTGCAATTTTACGATTTCTTACATCGATTCTACAAAAGTAGTTGATAAAATTCACCAATTTTGATTGCAATTTTACTATTTTGCTCTTCCCTTTCAACTTGAAGCAAAATCTTGATTTTGACAACCTTGGTTCAATTAGTTATTGTCTAGTTACAGTCAATCACTGAGTTACGTGAGTTTGAATACGGAATTTCTAGGTCATAAAATAAAATTATAATCTTTTCTTTCAAAAGTAAAATTGTTTAATAGAAAAAAAAAACTTTGAATTCAAACAATCAAAAGCATCCAATGGCCAATAAACACCAAACCAAGAAATTGAATTAGTAAATTATATATAAAACATTTACCGAAAGGCTGTTGAGTCTTGTAGGAAGGCTTGGACATGATTAAATTGGAACAGCAAAAAGTCTGCAAAATTCAAACACAAAAACATTTGAAATTTCATTCACAGCTCAAATCGAATGAAGAAAACAAAGCATGATTCATTCATCAAACCCACCACGAAATAATGATAGATGGTCGAAGTGATGGCTCTGTCTCTGAATCTGAAGAATGATAGTTTATATTGCTAGTGAAATTGTGAAATTAGGGTTGGCAGCGAGGGGAGCTAAAAAGCAACGATAACTTAGGGTTTAAATATTATTTGTTTAATCTCAATTCTTACAAACGTAGGACTTTATTAATTAACAAAGGGTGTATTTTCCGGACGTTGTCTGTGTCTTACATGTATACTTTTACCGTTATGTATACTTTTACCGTTATCTATGCTGTATATATTGGTTTTTTTGGGTTTGTTATAATTTGAAATTCACATTTCACAAATATTTGTTATTATAATTTTGATCAAAATCAAAATTTTACACACGTTAGCGCAATAAAAAGAGCGGAAAGACAGACACGTGAGGGCCCGTCTTTTCGCTAGTATATATAATATTCTTTGGGATCAATTCTTTGGATTAGTCACTCATTGAGCTGGATATCGAATTTTTTAAAAAAAAAAGTATAATATTCATTAAAAATCATATATCATAAATAATAAAAGAAAAACATATTACTCATATTACAAGGAGTGTCAAAACCCCAGCTGAGATAGTCAATTACAAGAATGCGGAAACAGTCAAAACGGGAACAAAAAACTACCCTGTTACATAAATATACCCAAACAAGGTAAAGGGTTCAACCACCATGAATGGTAGGAGAACACAAAGCTAGGGCGGTTCGCTTTCATCCACCAGTATGATTGAAGCTTAACTTTATCTAAAAGTTGATGAAATGAGGCTTCTTTTTGGTGAAATATTCGAGCGTTCTTTTCAAGCCAGATCACCCACACACAAGATAGCCAAATAAGATTCAGAGCTGAGCGTTTGCTGTTAGAGAAGCCGCTAAAAGTGCTAAATTGATATAAATGATCTGACACATTGTCAGGAAACACTAAGTGATAACCAAGCCAGTGAGAAATACCATACCAAAGCTTGCCAAAAAAATCACAAGAGAGGAATAAGTGTTTTACATCTTCGATCAAGCTGCATCCACCCACGCATAACTGCGCATTCGGATGTAAAATGTGTCGTTTGATTAAATTGTCCGTCGTTGGTAATCTATTACGTAACAAGCGCCAGGCAAAGAGGCTGATTTTCAGAGGCACTTCCTTATTCCAAATTTCAGTCATGTGAGTAACCGCCAAATTGTTACTGGTGAATGTCAAGAGATGATTATAAGCACTTGTGACTGTATAACTATTGGAGGCATGCAAGTGCCAAATCCACCTGTCAAAGTGAGTAGGCTGCAAAACAATATTAGATAAAATATCACAACATTCTCGGACTCTCTCTTCCTCCCAAGCCAACAAACGACGCCGCCACTGCCAAGCATCACCCTCAACCCCCCACCCAAAAGAATACATTTCAGCCACCGTTGTCATTTTATTAGTAGCAAGATCAAAAAGGCGGTTGAAACTATTCTTCAAAACTAGTCCGTCAATCCAAGGATCCCACCAAAATAAAGTTTGGGCACCATCTCCTATCTCCCACCCAACATTATCATCAAACCAACTCCCACTTCCCACAGCAGCCCCATTTTTAACATTGATCAAATTATTCCACCAAACAGAGTTAAACCGCCCCTCCTCGGCGATTGTACCTCCTACCTCTCCGTATCTAGCTGATAAAACTCTATACCACAAACTCCTATTTTCAACCCGCATCCGCCAACACCATTTACCTAGTAAAGCCAAATTAAATTCCCGAATCCTTCGCACTCCTAAACCTCCCTCCTTCTTTTTGGAACAAATAGTGTCCCAATTAATCCAAGAAATTTTCCTAACCTCCTCACAACCCCCCCAGAAAAAACAATTAAATAAAGATTCAATGGAAGAAATGATACCTGCGGGAGCTTTGAAGAAGGAAAGAAAGTAGACCGGAAGAGAGGACAAGACAAAATTTAGGAGAACTAAACGGCCACCTAACGAAAGATTTCTGCTCTTCCAACCCGATAATCTTGACTTGAGATGGTCAATTAAAGGTTGCCAAAATTTAAGTTTGCGAAGATCACCACCTATAGGCAGCCCCATATATAGGAAGGGGGCTCTACTCAATTTGCAATTGAGGACAGAGGCTGCCTCTGCCAACCAAGAATCATGAATATTAACACCAACTAACATACTTTTGTGGAAGTTCACCTTAAGACCAGATGTCACCTCAAAGAGAAGAAGTAGAGCTTTCAGAGATCTAATATTAGCCCAGCTTCGCTCCCCAATCAACAAGGTGTCATCAGCAAATTGTAGATGAGTTATGGAGAACTGATTATTCGCGCCAACCTTGTAGCCAGAGAACAGGGCAGCCTCTTGTTAGTGTTGTTGTAATCATGATTTGATTATAGTGGAAAAATTCTTTGGAAGTGCAAGGGAATTTTTCCCTTATCTCTTTATTTTTCCGCCGATATCTATGTTTTTAAAGAGTTTCAAAAAGCGAAAAACACAAATCATCCCCCCTCTCTTTCTCACATTCACAACCTAAAATTGGAAATTGCAAAAGTAAAAATCAAATTTCAGATGTTCTAACTAACTAAAGGTGCAAAATTGAAGTGTTTATGAAGCTAAAAGGTTTGATGGGAACGAAAGCTTTGGCTAATCTGAATTAAGGTGGTGTCTTGAGAGTTTTAATTCAATTTAACCAATAATAATAGATTACTTGTGATGCAAGTAATACTAGAGATAGAGTTTTATACTCCTATCGTTTTAAAATGGGTGTTATTTTAGCAAAAAAA
>Ga0228711_1011713_pt1 | contig 11034 bp, 10 predicted proteins | sample MedpolnodulmetaG_2_FD_177996 | JGI IMG/M metagenome (GOLD analysis project Ga0228711, IMG submission 177996) | Root nodule microbial communities from Medicago polymorpha collected in Santa Monica, California, United States - brown nodules | ecosystem: Host-associated > Plants > Roots > Nodule...
AAAAAAAAAGTCGTAGCAATTAATAAATGAATATCGTATGATGGATACCGCAATAGATGTATACTTGAGAAAAAGAGATGAAAGATAATGATAAGATATATCTGATAAGTTAAAAGATGAAATATGATGAGCGAGCCGGAGATAAAATGAGAGGTTAAATATGTGATTGAGAATTTGCGATGAATAAATTTTATTGTTGTTTTTAGAAAATAAATAAGGAAATGTTAACGAATGTCCTAACACCACTCTTTAAAGTTTCCCAATTAAGAAATTATTATTGAAAAAGTTTAACACTTCAATTTTCAATATTTGAATACATAATTTCAAATAAAAAATTACTATTTAAAGTATTTAAAAAATATCCGGTCGTTAGCATTTTCCAAAAAAGTGTGCACATGTCATGACTCATGGATTATAAAGTCCCAATTGGAGAACAGCATCCACCGAAATCTTAGTCTTGCAGAAAGCCGCCATACCGTGCCTTGGAAGTAGAAAGGATTATATTGAGACATTACTGAGAAATAACTAAGAAGAAGTTTAAGATAAAATGTGTCACCGCAAATAAACGAAACGGGTTATATCAAAATCAATCAAAATATATATAGGAGAGACGTCTTGTCTCATAGAATACTACTTACAAGTGCAAGTTTCCTATACGTGTAAAAAACAATTGCACGACTTTATTCATTGACTCTTTCTTCCTTGGTTTAATTGGTAAATCATAGGTCAATATATATTTTTCTCTTCTGTCTATAAATACACAACTAATTCATTCACATTCTCTCAAAAATAAAACTTATTCATTCACATAGCAAGTCTTTTGATATTTCTTCTAAAAAAAGTATTTTGATATTTGATAAGTCTCTTTTTATTCTTTGTTGTGATCACAAGTGACAAATTAAGTTGTAATTGCTCTACTTCTATAAGAAGAGATGTTTCATAACATTATGAACGTCCTTAGCATCCATGATGATGATAATAATAAGAACAAGAGTGACCGCATTATGAGAGGGGAAGTAGTATTGATGAAGAAAAATGTGTTGGATTTTAAGGATTTGAGTGCTTCATTTTTTGATGGTATTCATGAGTTGGTGGGAAAAAGGGTTTCTCTCCAACTTGTAAGTGCTGATAAAGGTGATCCTGGTTAGTATTTCAATCCTCATACTTTGTTCTTTCTCTTCTTCTTTTTTTCCCTAGAAAAATTTCTCCTTTTACGATTAATCATGTTTATTTCTCTTTTTGTTATCATCCATACAATAACCCACTATAATAAGTATTTTTGACCCTAAGTAATAGATGTCCTAGGGTATTCCACCACTTAAACTATTTCATATGGATTTGCTATGAGATGAATCATCGGATCAACAACCTCTCGTATACTTGATTTTAGCTTAGTTCAAAGTCAATACAAAACGTTGTCTTATTCTTGTTTTTGACACATAAAATATTAAAACTTTTGATTTTGAATAGAAAAAAAAATAGTTTAAGTTCAATGAAAATAGTAGCTAATTTTATTTAATTTATTCGATGTCATAGCAAATTAATGTATTATGTCTTATATGAAAACTTATTTCATAAAATACGTGTTATTACAAAATAAATTTTAAATGAAATATTTTAAAAATTAATACTAATAACTATAATATAATTAATTAAACCTTTAAACCACTAATTTTTTTCCTTATATTCAAAATTTGATTAAAGTTCTTCTACAAACCCTTAGAAGATTTGATTTCTTCTTCTTTTTTGAATGGTTGTGAAAGTTCTCATGCATTAATTGCAAGTTAGAAGTGGATGGGAATTGGGAGGACATGATAAATAAAATATCTAAGGATGAAATGGTAAAACCACTTCCTACCCCAACCAATACGCTTCAATACCCTATATTCGCAGCCCCACCCTATTCTGTATTCTGAAAATTCAACGAGTTCTTTTATGCTGGGAGGTTAATTAAGGGTATGTTTGTTTTGCCTTTTGAGAGAAATAGTTCTACAAACCTCAAAAGTGAAAATTGAGTTTTGAATGTTGTTTGTTTTGGTTTTTTAGAATTGCTTTTATATTTCAAAAACAATTCTCCTTAAAACTACAATTTCTAATTTTTCGCTTTTCTAAAATCAATTCTACATTAAATTTTATATTTTGATTATTACAACCTATTATTTTCCTTTATTGCCCTTTATTAATTCTCCTTCTTTTTGCTTTGTAATTATTTTAATGAACCAAATTTAATCAGAACATTTAACGAACCAAATTAGCCCCCGAAAAATGTCTATGATCATGAGTTACCAAATTTTGAATTTTCCTTTACAGTGTCCCATTCAAATTTACTGTATTTTTTCTTTTACCTTTCTTTTACACTATATTTTTATCATTTTTGACAACTAACTCTAGTATTATTTAACTTAAATATATTTTATCAAAAAAATATAAAATATATGAACAAATATTTTGTAAAAAAAAATTAGTTTAATGATCGTATTTATTATGTTTTAAATTAATATATAGAAAATTTATTTATTTAAATTAAATAATATATCTACATTTAGTATTGATCTACATATACATTCAACTATGGACATTTACTTGAATTTAGCTATGTCCATTTTAGTAATTATACATTCAAAAGCAATTTTGATAAAAAAAACTATCCAAACAACATTCAGTTTGTTTAATCAATTCTGCATTATTGTATCCAAACATAAATCAATTCTCTTAAAATCAATTCTGTCATAATCAATTCTGTCATAATCAATTCTATCAGAATCAATTTTGTCAGAATCAATTATATCCAAAGCTGAACCAAACACACACTAATATTTCTCATGAGTCATCATGACAAAGGTGAAACCAATATCGGTTAGGAAAAACTCATTTCTTTATTAGATAAAATTAATGTAAGTTACATTCTTTAAATATATTATACACATGTATTCCTTTGTATTTGAAAATATATGCTACGATATAAAGTATATACTTAATTAGGCACAAAGGTTTCAACACTAGGTTTAAGCACACATACGTAATTAAAAAATTGTAGAGAGCAAAAAATAATTAAATAATGTTTATTTTTGAAATGATTAAATGAAATATTCTTTTGTGTGTGGGTACCTAAGTGGTGTGCTTAAAAGCTTGTGTTCAAACAAGTCTTTCTTCAATATAAATAATTTTTTTTGGACAATATCGTGTAAATATATTTTAAAGAGTAATGTTATGATATAATTAATAAATTGATGAAAATATATATTGCATTTCTTTTAGAAAATAGCCAAGGCTCTAGCTAGAGTAAAGCTGCAAATCAACTTATTACAATTGTCCATGAGCCATGAGATATCAACTCAATAAGAGCTTGACATTATACTCAAAGAAAGAAGTTCAAATCTCAACTAAAACATCTATAAAATGACAATTAGTAACACTGTTATTTATAATAATTTACAATTACAATTCCCCACTTGATTTTTTAAATTGTTATTATAATTTTCTGCATAGGTAATATAAAATGCACATGTGTACATAAGTAAGAGATAAAGAATACACTCGACCAATTTAGACTCAGATATTTCACCCTGTTTTAAATGCAATCTCTAAAATATATATAAAAAAAAAATAGTCATTAAATTAAATGTAATTTGCACTGTAGTCCCTGTGGTTAAGTTGTTGTAGACTATATGAGACAATTTTACATATACTTGAGATTAAAATGACATATTTTGTACATTTTAAGAATTAATTTTTTACTTTATGTACTTTAGATTGTAAAAAAAATGAGAGTTTACTAAAGAATAAAATAGAAAAATACTTAGATAAATTTAATACCAATTAAACCATTAATCGTGCTAATCATTACCATTTAGCAAAATAACTACCAATATTATGTAAATTCTTGGTTATGTGAGCATTAAATTATTACCTTGATGGAATTAGATATGCTCATATTAAGATCATTTTTGTAAAAGGAGTTTCTCTTACAAGTCACAGACTAAAGAGTTCACTTTAGATTAAAAAAATAATACAACTTTACTTTACCAAACTTAATTTTTCTATACTGTTAATTAAATTTAATATAACCCTTTAAAAAATTAATATTAATATAAATATAATACTTACCTAGAAAACTATCTTTAAATGATGTTTTATTTACCATATGTTAAGCCTGAATGTTATTATGATCATAAATTTTGAAGGCAATGGCATGAAAGGAAAAGTTGGGAAGCCTGCATATCTAGAAGACTGGAATAGCACAATCACACCCTTAATAGCTGGTGAATCAACATACAAGGTTACATTTGATTTGGATGATGATATAGGAACACCAGGAGCATTTCTAATTAAGAATAATCATCACAGTGAGTTCTACCTAAAAAGCTTGACACTTGAAAATGTTCCTGGCCAAGGTGTTATCCACTTTATATGCAACTCTTGGGTATACCCTTCTCAAAAATATCAGAAGGATCGCATTTTCTTCAGCAACAAGGTAACTTTCAAATACAAGCTATTGATATTAAACAATCCCCTATTAAATCATACATTAAGTGCAAGTTTGTTACATATTCTAAGAATTAGGGACAATTAATCAATATATATTGTTAATGTGTTGTAGACATACTTTCTAAGTGAAACACCAGCTCCACTTCTTAAGTATAGAGAAGAAGAACTTGAAACTTTAAGAGGCTCTGGAGATAACAAGCAACTGAAAGAATGGGACAGGGTATATGATTATGCATACTATAATGATTTGGCGGATCCTGATAAAGGTCCAAAATATGTTCGTCCAGTTCTTGGAGGGTCCAGTGAATATCCTTACCCTCGCAGGGGAAGAACTAGCAGACCACCCGCAAAGTCAGGTTTGGATTTTCCACAATGATCACCAGTTTAATAATTATGTACTCACAGTTAATATATTTTTCTTACACATGCGTTCAATCATATTCCATCATAGTTCATTTCAGAAAGATGTGATTGAAAGACAATTAGTCCTCCCTATTATGGTTAGAAATTTCTAATGTGGTGATTTATTTATTTCGTTGATAATATTTCCAGATGCTAACAGTGAGAGTAGATTGAATCTTGCCATGAGCTTAGACATCTATGTTCCAAGGGACGAAAGATTTGGTCACGTGAAAATGTCAGACTTTCTTGCTTATGCAATTAAAGCTATAGTTCAAGTTATCAAACCTGAACTAGAATCACTATTTGATAGCACTCCTAATGAGTTTGATAGCTTTGAAGATGTACTTAAACTCTATGAAGGTGGGATTGAAGTTCCTGAGGGTGCAGTTAAAAGAATTAGGGATAAAATCCCTGCTGAAATGCTCAAAGAAATTCTCCGAACTGATGGTCAAAAGCTCCTCAAATATCCTGTGCCTCAAGTGATTAAAGGTATTTTTGATGTACATGATCACATGTGTATCATAGTTATTTAAGAAAATAACAGTAGTGTTTGAACGTAACTACATTCGCAGTGTCAGACAGCAACATGTGTCAGACACCAGATACGTGTTCATTATGAAGTGTCAGTGCTACATAGATTTTTACCTATTATATTGCATACCACAATCAAGAAAAGTCATGCATTTTGCAAACCATTATTGTATTGTAATGGCACTTTTAATGATTTTGAGCAGAGGATGAATCTGCATGGAGAACTGATGAAGAGTTTGCTAGAGAAATGCTGGCTGGTGTAAATCCTGTCATAATTCGTGGCCTCCAAGTAAGCCTTACGGAGTTTAGCTATCACAATTTCTTAAAATACATTGATTTCCAAAATAAATTGTATTTTTCTTATGCTTACTATATTTTCCCCTCACATTTGTCCTTATTAATTAAATTGCAGGAATTTCCACCAACATCTAAGCTAGATCCTAAAGTCTACGGCGATCAATCTAGCACAATAAGGAAATCAGACATTGAGAGCAACCTTGATGGACTCGCAGTTGACGAGGCAATTTTCAAATTTGATATGATATTCTGTTTTGATCATACAATTTTCTTTGAATTTTGTGACAACTTTGCAGTCAAATTCAATTCTTTTTTTTTTATCTAATGTAATGATTCATTGTGTTAATAGGCAATTGCACAGAAGAAGTTGTTTATTTTGGATCACCATGATGCACTGATGACATACTTGAGGAGGATAAATTCCACTTCTACAAAGACTTATGCTAGTAGGACGATTCTTTTTCTGCAACAAAATGGGACTTTGAAGCCATTGGCCATTGAATTGAGTTTGCCACATCCCAACGGAGATCAACATGGAGCCATTAGTAATGTTTACACGCCTGCAGAAAATGGTGTTGAAAATTCCATCTGGCAATTGGCTAAAGCTTATGTAGCAGTAAACGACTCTGGTTATCATCAGCTTATCAGCCACTGGTATAAGTATTTATTTTTATTTTCTGCAAAATTACTTACATGATCCCTTAGAACTCAAGTTTTCCTTATATATTTCATGTTGTATATCACAGGTTGCATACTCATGCATCGATTGAGCCATTCATTATATCTGCAAACAGACAACTTAGTGTTCTTCACCCCATTCATAAACTATTGCATCCTCATTTCCGCGACACAATGAATATAAATGCACTTGCACGACAAATCCTCATCAATGCAGGTGGCCTTTTAGAGGCCACAGTGTATCCTTCCAAGTATGCCATGGAGTTGTCATCCGCGCTTTATAAGGATTGGACTTTCCCCGAACAAGCACTGCCAGTAGATCTTGTCAAGAGGTAAACAGACCACACAGTCAAAGACCAAATAGACCATCACTAGTATATTTACGAAATATTTGGATAAACAACTTAACTGAGTATTCATAAAAGATCCTTTGTGAATTGTATTTTTTTTAACAAACCTTTGTGAATTATTATTATTATTTTTATGTTTTGTTAACATTCCGGTTTCTAAGAGAAAGGAGCTTAGTAATCTAGAATTTGGCCGTTGTAAGTAAAGCTTCAATTTTTTATGATAATTAACTGATACTTTGTTGGTTCTTTCAGAGGAATGGCAATTAAAGATTCAGCATCTCCACATGGCCTTCGACTAATAGTCAACGATTACCCTTACGCGGTTGACGGGCTAGAGATTTGGTTTGCAATCAACACATGGGTTCAGGACTATTGTGCCTTTTACTACAAGAATGATGACACGGTAAAGAAAGATGCAGAACTACAATCTTGGTGGAAGGAATTAATACAAGAAGGTCACGGCGACAAGAAAAACGAGCCTTGGTGGCCAAAGATGCAAACAGTGAAAGAGTTGACGGAAACATGCACAATCATTATATGGATTGCTTCAGCTCTACATGCAGCTGTAAACTTTGGACAATATCCTTTTGCAGGTTACTCACCGAACCGTCCAACAATAAGTCGTCGGTTCATGCCTGAGAAAGGAACTATAGAGTATGATGAAGTTGTGACAAATCCCGATAAAGCTTTTTTGAAAACAATCACGGCGCAATTGCAGACTCTTGTTGGCATTTCGCTTATTGAAATTTTGTCTACACATTCTTCTGATGAGGTCTACCTTGGACAAAGAGACAGTATGCATTGGACATGTGATGCAGAGCCATTGGAAGCATTTGACAGGTTTGGAAAGAAACTGAAAGAAATTGAAGAAAGAATTGTAGCTATGAATGATGATGTGAATCTCAAAAATCGAGTTGGACCTGTTAAAATGCCATATACTTTGCTTTATCCTAGAAGTGAAGCTGGCCTAACTGGTGCAGGCATTCCCAATAGTGTGTCCATTTGAAATGCCAAAATTGTTCCACGTATTCTATTACTTAGATACTTCATCTAAATAAGGGATCATCACTACCTTAAAAGTTAAAACCTGCATCATACAGATTGAGTAGGGTAGTTGTAGGGTGAAGTAGTATTTATTTCATGTTGGTGTATTGTTGTACTTTGTTTCTAATATTTTATGATCATTTACCATTTATTTTGATATAATAAATAACAACTAGTTATTATGATTATTTACGATTTATTTGTCTTCTTGACGTGTTTCGACTTTCGACTTTATTTGCTGCTAACCATGTCTTCACTTGTAACCCTTTGTTTTCCTATTTCTTTTGCAATTATAATGGTTTCCTTCCATGCATTATGCAAGGGAGATGTGAAGTTCACCTGTCATGAAATTGGCCCTTTGAGTTTTGTTCATTGTAATTTAGGTAATAAGGTTTTTGATTAATTGTCTCCTTCACTCTCATATGTTCCATCTTCCATCTTCCATTTTATGTAAAAACAAAATTTGATTTTAATCCTCTAAAATTGAAAGTACCTATTTGTTAATTAACAAATGTAAAATGAGCGAATTTTAGATTCAGTCCATGTAAAAAGACCTGAAATAACTATATGGATTGCTTCAGCTCTACATGCAGCTGTAAACTTTGGACAATATCCTTATGCAGGTTACTTACCGAACCATCCAACAATAAGTCGTCGATTCATGCCTGCGAAAGGAACTATAGAGTACGATGAACCTGTGACAAATCCTGATAAGGTTTTTTCGAAAACAATCACTACACAATTGCAGACTCTTGTTGGCGTTTCGCTTATAGAAATATTGTCTACACATTCTTCTGATGAGATGAGGTCTACCTTGGACAAAGAGACACTAAACATTGGACATAGGATGCAGAGCCATTGGAAGCATTTGACAAATTTGGAAAGAAACTGGAAGAAATTGAAGAAAGAATTGTAGCAAGCAACGAATGCCATACATTTAGCTTTATCCAAGATGTGAAGGTGGACTAACTGGCGCAGGCATTCCCAACAGTGTCTCCATATGATTGTTTGTGTCATTTATTTGATATGGATGTCAAATTTTAAATTTATAAGTTTTTACTTGTAGAAAATTTAGAATTTTACTATCAATTTACAAATTTTTAAGAATTAGCTTTATGTGTGATCTTACTGTATTTAAACAATGTGGTAATATCAAGGTTGTCGAAATCGGGATTATGCTTCAGATCAAAAGGGAATAGTAAAATCGAAAATCATAAAATGGTAATCGAAATCGAAAATTTTACTCAACTAATTTTGTAGAAAACGATGTAGGATAGCAAAGTCAAAAATTGTAAAATTGCAAACAAAATCGATGAATTCTACCAAAACAAAAATAATGTTAAGTATTTGCTATAAAATTGCATATGGTCATAAATGACTTAAAGTTTCAAGTCCACAAAATACTTATACATAAATGACTCAAAGCCTAGATGTCATATCAAAATTGACACTTAAAAAAATAAAGAATCCTTCAAAATCTTCGATGAGATTTTACTAGGATTTTGCCTGTTTTTTTTATTCTGCAATGGATTTGAATCCATGAAGGTGAGTAAAGTCGCAAAATTCTAGATTTTATGATTTAAGTCGTAATTTTGAATTTGATGATTTGTCTGAACTTCAATATTAATATTCACCACTGTGCAGTTTTACTAGTCGTTCATGAGCACACATTTTTATGGAACTTTTTACATTCTGTTCTAAATTAGAGGAAAGTGTTATTAACAGAACTTTTTTCAGTTAGAATTTTATGTTAGATTCAAGGCTTGGTATGTCCTACAAATTTACTATTTACTTATAACATGTGATTCTCTGATGAGAGGCAGCAAATTTTTATGTCAAAATTGGGATAATGCTTGAGTCACGGCATTTTATTTCATGTGATGTAGTTACTGATCAAGACCTTCATAAAGCAATGTGTAAAACATGTGAACTTTTTACATGTGAAGATTATGCTTTCAATATATTATGTTGATCGAAATCTTCACATGTTTTCCCTCATGTCTAAGCAATGATTTAAGTTCATTGGATCTTGATGGAGGTTTACGTACGGGTTAAGTTGTCCAAATAATTTTCTTCAGAAACTAGGAGCTTTAATTTTCTCAAAACAAATTGAACAGTTTTTTCTCAAATACTAAAATAAATAAATTTTCACTCTAAATAAAAATACTAGCCGGTTTGTTTATAAAATAATTTTAAAAAAAAGGGGGGGTTTGACTAGAGAGGGTCTTCAAAGTCATGCTAATTCCTACATGGTCAGTTCATGTATGCACACACCTAGCCAGCCAGTCAGAGTATATTATTGGTACCCCATTGGTTGTTGAATATAAAATTTGCATAATATCAAGTATTTGATTCAAACACGCACGTGATGTTCAGCTACCTACCCTCCAATATCCATTCTTCCCTTCATATAAAACCATCTCACCCCACACATCTTTCTACACCACAAGTACTGCAAACCAATTGAGTTACTACTAAAGATTCCAAGATGGTGAGTGTATCTGAAATTCGTAAGGCTCAGAGAGCAGAAGGTCCTGCAACCATTTTGGCCATTGGCACTGCAAATCCAGCAAATTGTGTTGAACAAAGTACCTATCCTGATTTCTACTTTAAAATCACAAATAGCGAGCACAAGACTGAACTCAAAGAGAAATTCCAACGCATGTGTAAGTCTATAATTTTCTTATTAGATACTTTCCATTTAATCTAATTCTCCTGAAAACTCCTGCATGCTATTATATAAAAATGATACAGCGCAAATATCTTTATTTGTAAAAGACACTGGTGAATGGTGTTATTAAATTTGCTTGCCAAATGGATAAATATAGAACTACCAGGCCCATTATTTTGTCATTGGTTTCATATCACCCAATTTGCTGAACTAATATCATCCTATCATAATTACCTTCAGGTGATAAATCTATGATCAAGAGGAGATACATGTACCTAACAGAGGAGATTTTAAAAGAGAATCCTAGTGTTTGTGAATACATGGCACCTTCATTGGATGCTAGGCAAGACATGGTGGTGGTAGAGGTACCTAGACTAGGGAAGGAGGCTGCAGTGAAGGCTATAAAAGAATGGGGTCAACCAAAGTCAAAGATTACTCATTTGATTGTTTGCACCACAAGTGGTGTAGACATGCCTGGAGCAGATTACCAACTCACAAAACTTTTAGGTCTTCGCCCATATGTGAAAAGGTATATGATGTACCAACAAGGTTGCTTCGCAGGAGGCACGGTGC
>Ga0228711_1011717_pt1 | contig 11032 bp, 8 predicted proteins | sample MedpolnodulmetaG_2_FD_177996 | JGI IMG/M metagenome (GOLD analysis project Ga0228711, IMG submission 177996) | Root nodule microbial communities from Medicago polymorpha collected in Santa Monica, California, United States - brown nodules | ecosystem: Host-associated > Plants > Roots > Nodule...
TTATTTTGTCCTTCTGTATTTTATTTTACATAATATTAAAATATCTAAGTTGCAAAGTTCATGAGAAAAATATTATTATTTAATGAACTCTAACATTTTTGTGTTCTATATTTTTCAAAAGTATATAAATATGATAAATAGATAAAATATACTAAAAATATAAGTGTGCAAATAAAAACAGATTTTTTTTTATAAAAAATAAATAAATATAGATGATAATAATTATCACTGTGTTCGTATAAACTAAATTGAAAAATTAAAATAATTCATTCAAATTTATATTTATAAATTGTTGAATTTTATCCAAACTATTTGGTCGATCTAAAAGGAACTTGAGTCTCTATCATTTCATAGAAACCAAAGAATAGCCAAGAGATGAAGAGTAAAAAAGAGAAGAAAAATTATAATACCATATCGAATAGCTACCATCGAATAGTTTCTTAGTGTGATGATGAACAACCATTTTTCATAAACTTCTCCTTGAGCAACAACGATGCAACCAAATTAAAATAAAAGTATCATTTATATTCTTTTCTTAATTCACATACACATTAAGAAATAAAATAAAATATGAAAGAAAGTCGGAAAAATAGAATAACAAATATCATATAAATGAAAAAAAAGTAGAGATTAAATATTTGACCAATCTAAGAGTAACTTGACTCCATATCATGTCTAGAAACCAATTGATAATCAAGAGATGAAGAGTAGAAGTGAGTAGAAAAACAGTAATACAAATTTGAAGATGTTCTATCCAATTATTGCTTGAAAGTGACGATGAACAAAATTCAAAATTTGGTGCAAAAAATCACTTATTTATATACACAATCTTTTTCAATGTAGGACAAATAGTCTCATTAGTAGAAACTAAAAATATTGAGATCATATTAGTGGTTGTATATATAATGAGTGAGTGAATGTTTGTAGTTAAGAAATATAAGTTATGGAATACAAAAAAAATAATAGTTCAAAGGTTAATAATAATAATAATAATAATAATAATAATGTAATAAAAATGAATGCATTGGAGTTTATGATTCATAAACACATAAAGAATAAGTGAAACTTTTTTAGATGTGTCACATCATCACAATTCTAGCTCATGGATAGCTCAAGTTTCCTTGTTTTAGCATAGAGTAAGATGGTTTTTTAGAGATGCCACATCATCACAATGAAAGCCTAAGAATAGTTCAAGTTTCTAATTCAAAAATATATAGATAAAAAATTTCTTCGACTTTCACTCTTTAATAATTTTCGCCAACATTTTTTGTTCAAATTGTAAAATTCATACATTATTGGCTAATGGAAGTCCACGTGATATTTGTCACATTGATTTTTTTTTTAAAGAACATGGATTTTTCTAATGCCATGTCTATTTTAAATTTATATATTTAATTTTTATTATATATTAAGATTTAGGATTTTTAACCCACTTGGGTTGGTCTGGTGGTATTGACTTGGGACCTAAGAGTATGCTCTTTCTCGAGGTCTCAGGTTCGATTCTCTCTGGTGCCAATTTAAGTGGACTAATTTAACTTCTTCAAAAAAAAAGATTTAGGATTTTTATCATAAAAATTTCCCAAATATTTTAAATGATACTCCCCCGTCCCTTTTTGTAGGAATAATTTACGAAAATCGCGGGTATTAAGAAAAATGTTTGAAGCAGTAAATTTGTCAAAAATGTATGTTACTATTACCAAATTACCCATTGTCCATAGAGATATTTATTGTTAACTTTTCACATTTCAAGGTATATTGATAATATTAATGAAGGATGTATTTGGAAAAAAGAGTAATATGATCTAGAATATGTAGATAGTCTTATATTTAGAAACAAAACTTTTTTGCAAAGTAGTCTTATAAAAAGGGACGGAGGGAGTAATAATATATGTTGAAAATAATATTTAATATATACATAATACATTATTTATCAATTGTTAAACCTTCAAATAGAAAAAATAAAATTGAATTCTAACACAAATATAAACCATGAACCCACTTCATAGCAGAGATAATATGACCTAAAGCTTCACTTTATCAACATCAAGTATAAGAGGAAATCACTTCATTTTAAAAAGATACAAAAGTCATAACGATACAAGAAGAGGTAAGATTGAAAAGATACAAAAGTCTTGAAAAAAGGATATAAACATAACAACACATCCAATCCATCAAAAGACAAATCAAATTCCAAGAGTAGTAACTAAACGTCTAAGCAGTTGAGTACTTCATTGATAAAAATCGTAGGAGAAACCCTTAGCTTTAGAGGCGAAGTTTAATAATTAGTTGTTAATCGTTATTAATAATTAGTTGTTAAATTAGTTTTTTTTTTCTTTTACCGAAACTTGAATTCAAAATTTATAATTCATTTGTCTTTTAACTCAAATCAGTTAAACTACTTTGACAATAAGTTAATTTATTTCTCAACCAATTTTTTTTATTAGATTCTTTTATATATACCAAAAAAAGGTATCATAAACATTTCAGTTGATCGTTTAAAGTCAAACAATTTATGAACTAATTTAAAATACTTACCTATAGAAGGTATCATTTAAAATATTTGGGAAATTTTTATGATAAATATTTGAGTAATAGTTATGTTATTTGTTATACAAACTACCATTTTTAGTTCCTTAGACTTTGTTTGGGAGTTTGGAGCTGAGAGGAAGGGAAGACTTTAGAGAGTTGGAAATATAGGGAAAATGGTAAAATCCTTCACATTTTTTGAAAGAGTAATTTTTTAAAGAATGATAAATTAATGTTTAAGATAAATATATTTTAAAATATTATAACTACATATATAAAATTTGAAGAATTCATGTAAACCCTCCAAAACCTCCAAAAATCTTTCTTCAATACAATTTTTGAGTTCCTCAAATAAAGATAATTTTATATTATAAAGAAAAATAAACTCCCAAAATATTTCGTTCTCGATATCATTCATTCCTTCCACTTGTCTTTTTTCAAACTTCTTCGTTCCTCTCCAAACTTACAAACATAATCTTAAACAATACTATTTTTTTTTAGCAAACCTTATACAATAATATTAAATAATAGCTTGTTAGCATTCTCCTTCAATAATTTCAAATAAAAAAATATTGCTGCGCAGTGATGCACCTATAAATGTGATGTAAACATAACATGTGAAAGCTTTTTTGTTTTTGAAAGAAAATATTTTTCTTTTTAAATCTAAACAAATTTCAATTATATATAGGACACACGTGGAGTTTGTCACGACCCTGTCTTGTAAAAGTGCTTCATGCGTCGGTCCACAACACATGCTTGGCAGATGGCTACGAATTACTCTTACAATTTGAGTTAACTCTAGTTGAGATATCAATGAAAAGATGGAATCAAATAAGACATGTCTTAGCACAAGTGCCTAGCAATCTCATTGACTTCTATATATATAAACAAAATTACATCTTTCAGCACACTTTTGGATTTTGAATTTTTCTTTCCAAAAATACTCTTAATTTTAAATTCAAATAGTCAATTATAAAATAACACGTATATTGGTAATCCATGTCATTAATCACTACAAAAAAAAAATAGTATTCACTACCAAAAAAGTCCATGTCACTAATCGTCTCCGTTAACCCTCTTTTAGCAACGTTAACCACATATCAAACTCACAAAAAACTAGCACAAAACAAAAACTTATGTTACTTTTTTATCAGCCACTTTTATGTTGCACATCTGTGTTGTTCCCCTCAAAAGAACCGACAAAGATTGTCAAGTATCTTCATATCCCTTCCACAAAAAACAGTATTTCCATATTATTAGACAGTATTTCCATATTATTTTACTAACATAAGTTACTCTTCTTAGCCCTTGATCAAGTGCATGGTTTTCTACTCATTTTCAGTTGATAATTTTGAATGCGGACCGGAAATAACACAGGCGAGATAGCCGAATGTTGTTGCAGTAATAGAAACTGATTGAGCAAAAAATAATGTTAAAGATTGGACTTTAAATCCTCTAAAAAAATATTAGTAACAAACGTGAGTAAAAAATAATGTTAAAGATTGACTTAAAATCCTCTAAAAAAAAATATTAGTAACAAACGTGAGCAAAAAATAATGTTAAAGATTGAACTTTAAATCCTCTAAAAAAATATTAGTAACAAACGTGAGCAAAAAGTATTGTTAAAGATTAGACTTTAAATCCTCTAAAACAAGATCAGTAACAAACATGAGTAAAAAATAATGTTAAAGATTGAACTTTAAATCCTCTAAAAAAAAAAAAGACTAGTAACAAACGTGAGCAAAAAATAATATTAAAGATTGAACTTTAAATCCTCTAAAAAAATATTAGGGAACGAACTATGAATTGTGAGAACGCTACTTATTAATATTTAATGTTTAATATAGTGCTAACAAGAATATTTCGTTCCAACAGGAAGCAATGCTGGAAAAAGAGCAATCTTGCCCATAATTAAATTAAAAACAAATGCGAGTTCAGGACTTTCCTTTGTGCTTAGTAGAAAACAGTTTTCCGTTAGACTATGTTTTGCTATTACCATAAATAAGTCATAAGGACAAACCATTTCCAATGTCGGAATCTATCTTCCACGACATGTTTTCAGCCATGGTCAATTATATGTAGCTTTATCAAGAGGAGTTTCTCAAAATTCAACAAAAGTTGTCATTAAAGAAGGGAAAATAGAAGGACAGGATGAAGACTTTACGAAAAATATAGTTTTTAAAGATATTCTTTTATCGCATTCATAACAATGTTTCTTTTACGTAACATGTCATTTATACATTTATGTTTTGATGTTACTAATTACTATCAGAATAAACAATAAAAAATCATTGTTTTATCTTTATTTTATATGCAGGCAAACTAAAATATGTTGAGTTCATAAATAATTTTGTTATATGCCTTGACAATATTTTGTTTATAAATCAATATATCAATAATTTCCATTAATATTTAAAAATTTTGATCAAAATTATACAAACAAACATAATAAAATAATCACATGCGTTTGTGCAGTAGAAAGAGCGTTTACAAAATAATTTTTTTAAACATAAGTCTACATTTATTAATCTCACCGAATTCAAGGGCGTTTGGTTTATTTCTGAAAAAGCTCCGTACTATACTTGGCAGTTAACTGCTGCGGAGATTCAAACCTGAAATTGTCATTATTAATATTTATTGATTTTGATTATTTCAACTATTATTTTGGTACGTTTCAAACAATTGCAGTATTATACTTATGCATATATACCTTAATAAGAATAACATTTAAATCTTGACCAAAAAAGATAAAGACCATTTAAATCATCTAAATAAACATTTTAATGAATGTAAAAATTAAGCATTTGAATACTGTTTTGCACATTACTTTAAAAAAAAAAAAATTGTGCACATGTGTGATATATATACAATATGTTGTTATATTTACTACATTAAAATAGTTGTGCATTCAAGACATTAAATTTGGATGACTCGGTTATATAACCCACTCTTTAAATATTTAGAAGATTAAGTCGAATTAAACCGATGACTCAATCACTCAAAAAACTAAAATAATGACACCTATAATAAAAAGAACACTTGGGACCAAAATTACAAAAATATATATTAAGAATTATGCTAACAAGTGGTCTAAGGACACTTCCATAAAAATAAAAATAAAAAGTGGTCTAAAGACACTTGTTAAAAATTCAAAAATAGAAATAATTGATAAATTTTATGTAAAAAAAAGTTACTACTTTTATTGTTTTAATGTCTTGAATGCACAATTATTTTAATGTAAAAAATATAAAAACATACTATACCTTACAGTTTTTTTTTGTATATTATAAGCTATATCACACATGTGCAAGACGATTTATTTATTTAAGTAATGTGTAAAACAATATTCAAATGCTTAATTTTTACATTCATTGAAATGTTTTTTGAGGATTTAAATGCTCTTTATTTTTTTGGTCAAGATTTAAAGGCTATTCTTATTAACGTATATATGCATAAGTATAATACTGCAATTGTTTGAAACGTATCAAAATAATGATTGAAACAATCAAAATCAATAAATATTAATAATGACAATTTCAGGCTTGAATCTCCACGGTAGTTAACTGCCGCAGAAGTTAATCGGCGGTAGTTAACTGCCGAAGTTTCGCGGTAGTTAACTACTGCTGGTTAACTTTCGTGGAAGTTAACTGTCGAGGGGGGTATTTCGGTATTTTATTGGTGTGTTTCAGCCAAACACTATGTGTAAACAACAAATTTGTACATTTAAGGCCGGCTCAATGCATTTGTAGGTCTAAAACAAATTTTAGATTAAGGCCTTTTAAGTACGCTGATAAAGAGACGTAAAAATTAAGAACTATAATTGAGTAATTTTATTTGAGATATGTCAGACTCTTTTTTTTTGAAATGACAAATATTATTCACGACAAGAGTATGCAAGACGCACACAACTCGCGGATGGGAAGAAAAAAAACAACAATGGGTGCCGCATATAAATGGAACACCTCAAGGTAAAAAATACAACCCAAACATAAACAAAGTCCTGAACAATGAGGCTGGAATATACATGAAAAAATCAGGCATATCACCGCCTCAAAAACGAGAAAATCCCAAAACCATCCGCTGCACAGACCCACAACAGCCGCTACACAGCACCCAGGAGGCAGTAGCAACGCGCTCAGTAGAGCAGCAGCCCCAAAACCTGCAGAATCGGACAGAAGCAGAGACCCTAGGCATCACCAAAACAAACGCAGGATTCCATAACCAAATCAAGGACTTCCCACAAGTTGCCACCCTACCTCCTACCCTCCCTGCTAAGACACCAAATGGGATCCCAACACCACTCAAAAAAGAGACATACCGGTAAATCCGTCCTACTTAAAATCCACCTCCACGTCAACACCTTAATCTCCTCCACGACCTCTTCCACCATATAGGTTTTATTATTGAAGATGATATCATTTCGGACTTTCCACAACACCCATAACGTTACAAGCCAACGCCCCTTTTGAATCTTTATATTTCCTTCCCCCGCCCCCAAACATTCCCAATGAACAAAAAGGTTAGGCGGTATAGGAAAGAAACAATCAAGCCACAACATAAGTTTCGACCACACCAAGGAAGCAAAATCGCAATGAAGAAGTAGATGGAGCGAGGTCTCTACCCTCGTAGCCACACAACATAGAACCCTCAGTTGGAAGCACATTTCGCAATGCAAGATTCCCCTTAGAAGGAATTCTATCAAGTAAATATTTCCACGCAAAAGCCACCACCTTTGAAGGTGCCTTATTTTCCCAAAGAGCCTTGAAAACCTCTTTTTGTTCATCCCACCATCTATCTTCACGCAACACTAAACCTTCCAACCTACTATATGCTGATTTGACCGTAAAATCTCCCTTATCATCCAACCTCCAACCATCCACCTCCTCCGACCACACCATCCCTTCTAAATCCTCCATAAGGTTTAAAAGTAACTCCTCCTCCCACATAAAAGGATGTCTTCTCCAAATAAACCTCCACTCCGAGCCATGATCCGAAGGCTCCCCCATTTCCCCAATCTTTGCCTCCTTTTGATTTGATACCGAATAAAGTCTCGGATACTTTAAACGGAAATATTTATCTCCTTTCCACCTATCATTCCAAAAGCTAGACGACAACCCATTCCACACTTTTCTCTCCACCGCCAAGTTAAACCAATCTTGTTCACCAAAATCACCTAGATTGGCCACATCCTTCCACTAAAGAGATGCATACCTAGGCCACACCGTATTGCTTCCCCCCATTAAGTTCTCTACGGTTTCACCATATTCCTTCACCAACACACTTTTCCACAAAGCCGATGTCCCATCAATTAGCCTCCAATGCCATTTTGCCAACAAACTAATATTCATCACCCATATGTCCTTTACCCCCACTCCTTCATTCATCTTTTGTTGACACACCAACTTCCACTTCACCCAATTTAACTTCTTACCTCCACCTACCCCTCCCCAAAGGAATTCTCTTTGAATCCTGACCACCCTCCTCCACACTTGCACCGACATCTTTAGGAAAGATAAATAAAATATAGGCATAGAGTTAAGAACTGAATTAATAAGAACAATTCTACCTCCGAAGCTTATGTATCTATTGCTCCACGTGTTCAACCTTCCTCCAATTGTCTCAATCAAAGGCTCCCAAGTCGACATACTCCTTGGATTTGCACCAACCAGAAGACCCAAATACTTGAAAGGAATACATTCGGCACTACAATTCAAAAAATCACACGCCATTGACATAAACTCCTCCCTAACAATCATCCCAATCAAAGAACTTTTGTAGAAGTTAATTTTCAAACCCGATGCCATCTCAAAACCACGAAGAGCCGACCTTATAATCCAAAGATTTTGAACGGTAGCCTTCCCTGTACAAAGAGTATCGTCGGCATATTGTAAATGTGAAACAACGAATTCACTTCCATCAAAATCAAAGCCTTCAAATAAATTTTGTTCCACCGCGTTTCTCATCAAACCACTAAAGCCTTCCGCCACCAACAAAAACAAAAATGGCGCTAGAGGATCCCCTTGCTTAAGACCACTTTGAATACTAATCTCCTCCGTCGGGCTCCCACTAACAAGAATGAACATGCTCCCACCGAAAATGCACGCCTTTATCCACCCCACCCACTTGTCACACATTCCCACTCTAAGCATCATATACTCCAAAAATTCCCAATCCACCGAGTCATAGGCTTTTCCAAAGTCGACCTTGAAAATCAAGCATTCTTTCTTCGCTTTTTTGGCATAATCAACCAACTTATTCACAACCAACACCCCACCCACCAAATTCCTACCCTTAAGAAAGGCGATTGGTTTTGAGAAATAATCGAATTCAAAACGACCGTCAATCTCCTAGCCAACACCTTAACTAATAATTTATAAAGGCAACCTAGCAAGGATATTGGCTTATACTCCTTCAACTCCAAGGGGGACGAAACTTTAGGAATTAAAGTGACAAAGTAAGATAACATACCCTTTGGCAAAACCTCATTGGTATGAAATTGATCGAACATGATTCGAACTTCATCTTTGATTAAGTACCAAAATTCCTTAACAAAAGCGAAGTTATAACCATTCGACCCCCGGCTCTTCCCTCCATCACTATCTCTAACCACCGCCTCAATTTCCAATATAGAAAAAGGAGCCGCCAAGAAAATATTATCTTCTTCGGATACTCTCTCAAAATTCACCCCATCCAACTTCGGACGCTCCCATCTATCATTTGCCACAATATTCTTAAAATACTCCAACATTTTCCTCCTCACATCATACGGCGATACAACCCAACCATCATTCTCCCTTAGAGCCTTGATGGAATTCCTACTTTTCCTCACCTTCACATAATTATGGAAATACTTAGTATTAACATCTCCCTCCTTATGCCATTTTGATCTCGATCTTTGAGCAACCAACGCATCTTTGGCCTTTAAGAGCCTCCATAATTCCTCGAAATTTGACTTGCGCACCTCCACCTCCTCCATACTTAAACCACCCACCTCCTCACTTAACTCAACTAGTCGCGCTATTTCTCCCACTAACCTCTCCACCCTCTCCTTCATCCCTCTATACTCCTCCTTATTCCACTCTTTGATTTTAGCTTTAAGGCCTTTCAACTTTTCTTTAAGCACAAACCCCATCCATCCATCAACATTTTAGTTTCTCTAAGCCTCCTCCACCACCCCTTTAAACTTTTGATTTTGTAACCAAAAATTATTAAAGCGAAAAGGATTTGGCCCCCAATCCCACCCTCCATTCTTAAACAACCAAAGGACAATGATCTGAGACATCCCTAGATAACACCCAAAGAGAATTTCCCCCCAAGCTTGGGACCACTCCTCTGAAATTAGCACTCTATCAATACGACTCATAGATCTCCCATTAGGATGATATCACGTGAAGCGACGACCCAAAACATTTAAATCCTCCATCTCAATCTCACCAATGAAATTATTAAACAAAAACATCTCCACAATTTGAGCCACCGAAGCCTCGTCATTAACCCCTCTCCTCTCATCCCTCCTACTAACCACATTAAAATCTCAAAGCACACACCACGACCCACCACCTCTATTCTCACGCTCCTCCAATAAGTTCCCCCATAACCTTCTTTTCGACACCAAGTCACATTTGGAATAAACATTTATAATCATGCATCTAATTTTCTCCACCCCCCATTCCAAACAAACCCCAAATAACCCTCACCTTAGAACGAAAATAGCATATTCGCATAAGATTTTCTCCAAATAGATAGAATACCGCCACTACTACCTTCAAAAGCTCTAAACACCCACTCACAATCCTCACTCCCCCAAATAGAGTAACACAATTCCGGAGTAAACACTTCCAACTTCGTCTCTTGAATGGCAAAAAAATCAATATTATGAAGCCGCACTAGTTCGCGAATTTTGTTCCTTTTTAATCTCCCTCACGTTAAGGGACACCACTATCATTGATGTAACCTTAACTCCTCCCTTTTAACCTTGAGATTCACCGCAACATTATTTTGAATACCCAACTCTTTCTTTGCCGCAAGTTCCTTTATAGAACTTTTCCTCCAAAGTTGATCCCGCAATTGCATATCCGCCACCAACCTCACTTGGGAACCTCCTACCTCTAAAGAGCAAGCTTGCCTCCTACACACCACCTCTTTACTCTCAATACCCTCCTCTTCACTCCACTCCTCTACTTCTCTCTCCAATGGCTGCGATGCTGCCCTCCTATGTGCCAAGTGGACATGATACTTGTGCTTCATACCATTACCTGACTTTGGACTCTTCGAGAGAGAATCTGGCGCTTTGACGAGTTGATTTTTAGCAAAAGAACTATCTTTTTTCTTCATCCTTGACCTTTGCCTATTCTTCAAAACCTTACCAACATCCCCTTCAAAATCTTCTATTGAGTCACTGAATTCGGACGCCTCGAAATCTTCGTAAATAAAACGAATATGCTTGCTGGAATTCACACACACCACCTCGTCAAAAACCTGCTCCCCCCCCCCCCCCCCCCCCCCC
>Ga0228711_1011726_pt1 | contig 11023 bp, 4 predicted proteins | sample MedpolnodulmetaG_2_FD_177996 | JGI IMG/M metagenome (GOLD analysis project Ga0228711, IMG submission 177996) | Root nodule microbial communities from Medicago polymorpha collected in Santa Monica, California, United States - brown nodules | ecosystem: Host-associated > Plants > Roots > Nodule...
CTAAAAATGCTTGAAAAAAAAAAAAAAAACATTCAAAAATACATGTTAACTTAGCAGTAGGGAATAAAACTGCGTGCAGGAAAATTTTATAGGGATGACTAAGTGTGTCACCTTTTTTTATGAGCATGAGAAATGGAAGTTGGTGATTTTGTAGGGATGAATAAAATATTTAACCCTTGTTTTTTTTGACACAAATATATATTGTTGTTGAAAGCTGTTTAATTTATATTTTGTGAATAGCAAGTTATTACTGTATTGTTTAAAATTGTAGGTGCTATGCAGTTTGTACTTTTTATTCTTTTTTCATCACAATATTACAACAGTTTGTTTCGTCCTTTTTAATTTATGTTCAGCATATGTCCTCAATCCTCATAATCATATTTCTATTTTTCGTTTACATGTTTGCATCTTTTTTCAATATTATTAATACATGATGAATAATTTCCCATATCTCTGTCCCTCCCTCCCGCGCGCGCGCACACACACACACATATATTCCTTTTGTCCTAGTTTGTATTACACAAACCAAAAGTAAATCCACTGGCACTATAATTGTTATCACACTTATCCTAATAGTTTACTTACCTATTTTTGTCTTGAAGTTGCATGGGTCATTTAAATATTAATAGCTACTACAGTCACATTTCACTTGATTAGCAAATAATCAAAAAATTCCTTTTCTTGGTGAATTGAATTTGTGCAACTGTTGTTTTAAATGTAGTTCTCGCCTACATCTGAGCATATTCTGCTCGCCTATGGTCGACGTCATAGCTCTCTTCTGAAAAGCATTGTCATTGATGGAGAAAAAACATCATCAATATATACAGTCTTGGAGGTAAAGATGGTTTTCCTTTTATCAATCTAAAATTATCTTATCATCTGAACTGTACTTCGTTGTGATATTAATAATAATTGAATCCCTCATGTCTCGAATAAAAGAAAAAATATTCATTTTTTTTAGTGTTGTCATTTCTAAATACCTCTAATTTAATGTAAGTATTATTTTTCAGAGATTCTTATTTTCATGAAACAAGTTTCCATGAACGACATTTTTAGAATGCACTTGTTTTTTTTATGGGATCAAGAAAATTAATCTCACTTAAACAAATTTCTTAACAAGTGTGAAGTTATTTAGGTTTGGTTACAATCAAATTTGGAGTGAGTATACATTTACGCATTATAATCTCTATATAATTATTAGTCAACAAGTAAGCACTATTTATGGAACATTAATGTTTAGTTGTTGTGTTGGCTGGTGAATGATAGTAATTTATTCTTGTGTTTGAACTATCATTGATTGTTTCCAGTCATCTCATTCATGTATTTGTTGTTGTAATGAAAGTTGTTTTGAGCTGAATTTCGTGCCTTTGAATTTGTTTGTGTTTTAGGTATATAGAGTATCAGATATGGAACTTGTCAGGGTGCTTTCTAGTGCAGAGGATGAGGTCAATGTGGCATGCTTTCATCCTTTTCCTGGGGGAGGGCTTGTCTATGGAACCAAGGTATGCTTTTGAATGCAAACTGAAAATTTTCACTGATATTATTTGATTGATAACCCTTTGCCCGTGGTGGTTGTAGGAAGGAAAGCTTAGGGTCTTCCAGTTTGACCGTACTTGTAATGTGAATGGCACTGGATCTGGTTACTTCCCTGAGGAGAACATTATTGGAGTCAATCAGTGAGCAAGGTGTCATACATTACATATTTTTGGGATTTCTAACTTTTTTAGATGACTTTAATTTTATTTTCCTGTGGATGGAAGTGAATTTTTCATCCTTTCCTTCTGCTCTTGGTTAATTATTGAACAGTCAAAGCAAGAAAGGTTTCTATATCATGGCCATTTTCAGGACACATGATATATTGATTTTCACATGTAAGTTACATGTGAAAATGTAAGGTGTTGTAGAAGTTCAAAAACTATAAAGAACTAGCAAGTATGTTGTACATTATGCGGTGCTCTTTTGTTAAACGTGAAAAAATACTTTGAAAAGATGAATGTTTTTAGAAAATTAGTTTAGTATTAATAAAAGTAAAATATAATAAATCAATTGGTTGGGGTTTGAGTGGTTAATCAAGTCGAATTGATCATGAGTACTCAAGTTCGATCTCTGGCTGAGGCAATATTTGGCTAGACTTTATTTGCTCCTCTGTCAAACTTCGAATTATCAGGGGCCCTTTTCCTTGGGAGTTGGATGATTAAGAAAAAAAGTATTAAAAACTTAAATTTTAAAAATTTCAAGAATTGGTATAATTTATAAAAGAATATTTTAATTATGATTTTGTAAATATTCTATTATTGTTAATATCACTATCACACATTTTCATTTTTCTCAGTTTTTTTCTATTCTTATCTTTTCACTTTGTTCTGTGTTCTAATTTGATTTGCCTCATGACTTGATTTTCAACTTCAACTGAAATGAACTTTTTCTTAAGAAAATTTGTTACAACTTATAATAAGTCATTAACAAGGTTTTTTTTCTTTCCGGTAAACAAGATAATATAACATCTTTATATTCTGATGTCTAAAGATATATTTAGAGGTCGATGCCCTGTATTGTTTTGTCATAGTAACTACTTTCATGCTTGTGCAACAAGGCGTCAAATCTCAATGTAATTACAATCATTTGTATGTTGGCTTTTTCCCATCTTAATTTTACTTGTTCCTCGAATATTTCACTATGAATAAGCCATAATTTTATGTCACTTTAAAGTTATGGTCTTACATTTTTGTGCTAAAAAAATATTTGCTTTTGATTTGTTTTTTTTTTTTTTTTTTTTTAATTTTTTGTTTTTCTTTTTTTTTTTAAAAAAATATTTGTTTTTTTTTTTTTTTTTTTTTATTTTTAAAGCCTGTTATACAGGCTTTTATGCCTGTTATATTGCTGACTTAGTGGGATAGGCTTGGTTGTTGTTGTATATAGGCTTTTAAATTCCTAATGTGAAAAGACACGACTTCATTGAATCAACACCAAAATTGTCCCTGAAATTTCAAAGTTTCATCAATTCAGTCCCTTGCATTGATTAGTTTGGTCTAGTTAACACAGTGGTGTCGAGGTGTCGCATTAACTGCCCTGCTGACACTGATGAAATGGTACACATAGACACCACGGATGAAATACCTAAAGTTGTCCCTGAAATTTGGGAGTTTCATCAATTCAGTCCTTGCTTTGATGAATTCCAAAACCTTCCTAGCTTTACCAAATGTCAGTTTGGTCTCTGTCAGTTTCAGTTTCTTTAACATTGTGTTGCTGAGGTGATCCGATAATTACCTTGTTGTCAAAAGTTAGATGAGAAGTAGAAGGGTTCAAATTTGGACAACTAGATGTTGGAAATATTTAACAGAGCAAATGATTTTGTACGATTTGTATCAATCTGTCCATATTGTTCCACTTACACCGCCCTCCCCCATAATGATGCAATCAAATGAGGCGGCATGGGAGAGGGGTGTGGATGCAGCAGTATTGGCACATCGGTTCCAATAGTACTCGTTTGCTCTTTTAACCACCAACATCTTGCCTCTAATAATTGATCACTTCTACTTCACCTGTCTTATTTCATTAGTGTTTCATATATCAGTAACAAGTATAATTGTGTGCACATATTTTTGTATATGGAGAATTGATGTGAGTTGTTTCATCAGCCTTTCATATATCTGTAGCAAGTATAATTGTGTGCACATATTATGTATGGAGAATTGATGTGAGTATAAAGTTTCATCAGGCTTTCATATATTTGATGTGAGTTTAAATGTTGGTTTTGTTTCATGCTATTTAACCACGGTGGATACAAATGTGATGTGTGCAACTACTTTCAAATCATCAAACATACATCTATCGACCTATTCCCTCCCCATGTGAGTCCCGATCTAACACCCCCTCTCGCATAATCTGATGACTAATTGAAAATTGGAGAACCGTTGCTAATTGTATTGTTTGCATATCTGTTATTGTTGATATGTTTAATTTCAAACATGTACCTTTTAAATCACAATGTTATCTGAGGCCTAGGTGCATGGGATAAATTTAGAGCTGGATCATATAGCTATTGATGTTCTAAACTTTATAGCATGAATAGCTATTAATGTTTGTAATAGTGTTGCAAGCAAGGCATATTATCGGATGAGACACATATGATATCAACTTTTGAGGGAACGTGTTAATTTGTTTCCTTGTCGTATTTTGCGGCTTTTTCATGGTGAATTCTAGGGTGACGGTGCTTAAGTCCCTCACCGGTGGTCCACTTTTATACATCAGATTTATTTAAAGGTTTAGATGAGTTATAAAAAAAAGTGAGGACACGTGTCTTTCCTCACACAGTCCTTGCTCCACCTTCTCTCCCTCTCCGTTCACTCTACCCCCAAATCCAGCCATCGCCACTAGATCTCCGCTAAACAACCATCTACCGTCCCGTCTCAATCCACCTCTAGTATTTTACATAATGAGAAATGCTAGGGTCACTCATTCTAACACACTTCTATAACACTCCAATAGAAATTAACCATGTCACTTACATTATTTTTTCCGTTACCTGTCACCGGTTAAACAAGTTGCTTTTATTTTGTTTGCAAAAAAACCAATTTTTTTTCTTAATAGGAATTTAACTACAATACTTCTTCTCTGCAGGCTCCATCCTCCTTCTAATCTTTCCATTTCTCCTTCTATTCTAATATGTGCATCAGAACATCTTGTATATCAGTCAAAATCTCTTTCATTTTTTCACAATCTCCATCGTCTTTCTCGTGAAGTTTTAATCTATAATAACTCGTGCTCGATTACCGACCACCATATTCGTGACGACACTCTAGGCTATTTCTGTGTTAGCGTAATTGTCGCAAGCCGTTGCTATCGCTGGTGTCTTGTTCATGAGCGACCCAAACTGTTTGGGTTGATTTGAAATATAATGGAAACATTTAATTTGATATATCATGTTTTCTTATTAGATAATTTCGATTAAAAATAAAGCTTAAGAGATCCATTTAAAATTGGAAATTGCGGTCAAAATTAGAAATACCAACAAGTTAGGGAATTCAAAGGAAATAATATTTTAGAAATGGTGTACTTTACTTTTTGAAAGTCGAAAAAGATTTTTTTTTTTTCAATGTAAAATCTGTTTCATTGTTACTTTTATTTTCTTAATTAGGATTCGGATGTACTTGTCAGCGTGAATTTTTTTTTCAACGTTCATCTTATTGTTTTTAGTGAAAACTGGTTTTTCTAATAATGATGCACTTGATTAGAGTAAATGTTGTTAGAATATACACAGAAAAATAAAGAAACTATTCTATCATTCTTATATCTGGACAGTGTTGGAGAAGGAGAAGACTATGGTGGCTTTTGGGAGGAATTGAGAAGGAAAAATACATTTTACTATTGTTTGCTTGGTTACTTACTTTTTTTGGTTTACAAATGACAAGTTCTCTTATTTTATAGGCTTAATATTATTCTACGCACTTCAAGTAGAATCAAATTTATAATCTAATATTCACGATTCATGAGTATAACTCAATTGATATAAATTCTTTTAATTCAACATTAGTCATGTATTGGTTTATATGAAAATCTCACACCGAAGTAATCTTTTTATATTCAACCACGAAGATCTTTGGTAACATCGGTCCTCCGAGAGTTTCCATTTTCCTCTTGACAAACCTATTGTTAATTATGTGAAAATGAACATGCATGGTATTGGAAACTTTGGCCGATCTGAATATGGTGTTAAATAAAAACCACAACTGGTGAATTGCTCATCAGGTTCTCTGGAAGTTGTGGTTTTACCTCAAATATATATGCTATACTTCAATTTATTTCACATGGGTTCAAAATATTCGGAAACAATGTTTAGCGAGGTCATTTGTGTATTAATCGAAGAGTGTGTTGTTTAGCATACTCATGCATACACTCCTATTGTTTTTTTTAAAGGCTGTCCAAGAGGGAGTTTTTGGATAGTTTTTTTAGGGGGTAAATTTTGGAGGGTTAAAAAGCTTAAATAACATGATAAATAATTAATATAATACTCCAATCACACTTAATTGATTATAAAAAATATATTTTATAGTGCATGTGATTTAAAGAGTAAAATAAGTTCTTCCTTCCATCTAAAACACTTCATCCAAACACACACACACATCTTTAGGAGTTGTTATTAGCGCAACATATGTTTCTTGCATTGTAAGCAAAACTAAGTTATGAATGAAATATGGAGGAAGAAGAAGAGAGTAATTAGAGGTTGTTACAGAGAGAATTGGAAAGTTGTTATGATTTCATTGATTGATGAATAGAGTTTAGGCGGTAATTATATAGATGATTTAGAGAACAAGTCTTCATGTAACTAACTAAAAAACTTATCCAAATGTAAAGCTAATCACAACTAACTTTACTAAACTTGATTATGGATTAATAACAAACTAATAGTTGTTTGGATATTTTCAAGCGAAAGGAGTGGAATAGTATATTTGTTTAAATAATAACATTAGTCATATATGTATGTTTATGAACTTTCAATAAAAAAAAACATCGTATATATGTAGTTAAATGATAGAATCATTATTTTAGAAAAATGATTAAATCATTATTATTTACTTGAGTGGCACTTCAATCTTTATGTATGTATGATTTACTTGACATAATGTGATGATCCTCAAGCTCACCTCATGATCCAAAATTCAATAAGAAATGCTGCTCTTTAATGATAAGAAGTTACTCTTGTAATCTCAAACATAAAATATAATCTCATGGAAATTGTTGTAAAATAGTCTTTAACGTCACTTTAATTTATTTATTTTGGTTACAACGTCACTTTAATAAATAAAAATTCTTTCATTCTCCAATTACTTTTTTTAGAAAATCATTATGTATGTGTGTAAAATGGCACAAGCATGAAAAAAGTTGTCTAGGTCGGGCTTTAGAGAGGCTTCACGCATCTGTCTTTGCCTTTATTCATATTGTTAATCGATCATAATCGCTATACCATTAAAGAAATGATTTCATTTATAACTATTTTGAAGTTATTGATTTAATTTGTTGTTATTAGCTTATAGTGGGTACAAATGTGATTTGTTCAATATGTTGGTCGATATGGCAGGTTAATACGCGCTAGAGGGGGTGAATAGCGTTTAAATTTTTTATCGAGTTTATAGCGAAAGCGTTTTGAGTAAAAGTGATTTACGACTTGTTGGGTTTATGCAAGGTTCAATGGCTATGACAAACTTATTAAGACTATGCACAAATGATAAGATTCACTTTGAATTGAGATATTCTAAATAATCTTAACACAATCTAATATTAATAAAATTCACGCAAGTTACAAAACAAGTACAATCTCAAACCAAACCTAAGAGCAATTAATCAATTATACTAATGAACACAATTGTGTAAGTGTTTGATAATTGACAATAGATTGAAACTAAGTGTGGTCTAATAGTAAGTAAGACGAAGCAAATTCAAAGAACAAATTCAAGTTTAATGGTTTAAACCTAGATCACACTCAATCTCTACACTAGCAATTTATCAAGCTTCAAATACACAATTAATCAAAATTAAAGAGGATAGAGAATAGAGAAGACACCGGGATTTATAATAGCTCGCCCTTTCGTCCTCTCTTCGAGCTACATCTACTCTTCTCGATGGAAAACATCTCCACCAAGGACTTCCACTAGAATGATGATGTTTGATTACAATGTGATTATAAGAATTCCTTGAAACTACCCTAGTTCTTTAATTCCCATGCAATCACTCCCCCAATCTTCAAATAACCTTTGAAATTGGTGCTTCTTGATGTCTTTGAATCTTCAATCACCCATGCAACCCTTGAAGTTCTTCACTTGAACTCTTCGATGCTCCGTCCGACAATTAGATCTCCTTGAACACAAAAACTTTAGAAAGAACCCCCAAAACCTTTGGAGGTGGAATGAATTATTCACTACACTTTAGGACCTTGTTTACCATATCAATTTTCTTGAATGAACCAACTTACAATCCCTATAGCACTCTAACAATCTATGACTCAAAGATCAAAGTGATTCTAAGAAAAAAACGTTTAATCTTGAAGAATGTATGAACAATGAGGTTTGGAGACTCTAGAGAAAATAGATGCAAATGATTCAATGTTTTAGGTATTATGAGGAAGCGACTATATATAGACAAGGGTGATAAGTGCAATACTTCGGCCAAAAACAAAATATTGAAATGATTCACTAAATGCATGAATCAATTCAGACAGTTAAAAGACAAGACAGATGAACTATGAAGATTGATACGCATCAGACCAAGTTTGAATCGATTCAATGAAGATTAACATGCATCAGACAATATTTAATAAACATATGTTTTATTTAAAGAAGTATGTTATTTAAACATATTTTAAAACAAGTTATACTACAACTAAAAATATATAAGATAATGTAAGGTATCGACACAAAAATCAACACAAACAAAAAATAAATAAAACACCACTCTTTCAACAAAAAACAACACCACAATATTTTTATTTTTTATTGTCTCATAAGATGTTAAAAATGGTTCTTAAAATAATATTTCTCTTTATAAAATCACATTCTTCTTTATCAAAATATATGAACTGATATTATTAAAAAAAGTAGATGGACTGATTGATTACTATTGAATCCATAAATAAATACTATAAGTTGCCATGTAGAGTTTCAGTCACGTTCTATTTTGTACTATTCATCATTTGTTTATAAGAAAAAAATCTGATAGGTTAATAGTTGTTGATGAGTCAAACAAACATTAAAAAAAAACTGTATTTTAATATTAATATATTGAACACTTTAATGAGGTCTTGTTTGAACAAGACATTAATTCATTTGACTGATTGGTTCCTACTTTGACTAAAATTGCCACTTTCCCCAGACAACCAAACATACATAAAAAAAACAATCCTCCAATTCTTTCACAAAATAGGCAAAACTGTGAAAGAAAGGATAAAAATTTCATAAATGAAAAAGCTGCTACTAAATCTAACTCAATCACAACACTAATTAATTAATTAAGAAGATGAAGCTTCAAATTTGTAGTACTTATCAACAGCAATAGAAACATCCCAAGTACAACTTAATCCTTTTGGAATTGTCACAAGATCTCCAGCACCAAACTCTACAAACTCTGATGACCCTTTTGTGTATGCTTTTACCTTTCCTTTCAACAAATAGCATGTCTCCTCTGCATCAAACTTTAATTGGTATTTACCTGGTGAACACCCCCATCTTTTCATTTTTTGCAATACACACCCCCCAAATAAAAATATACTATCAAAAACCAAAAAAATATATTTTTCTATAAGCATATTGTGAACATGTATTAATAAAAAAAAATAGAGAGAAAATATAGACATACTTTGGCCAGCACTTGATGTTCAATTCAGCTAAGCGTGGCTCGGAAGGATTGCTTTCTATGGTGATTCTAAGGTTTGAATTGGAACCAGAAGCCATGGAAGCAAATTAAGGAGTAGTTTGTGAAGGGGGTGTAAATAGCAGAACACAGTGAGAATTCAAAGAAAACTATGTTTTTTGGTTACATGAAAATATTGTGAGATTTTGAAGAGAAAAAAAGAAAGGAATCTTTGTGCAGTGTTAGAACAGGATAAGAGAGGTTGAATTATATGAGGATGTTGGGTTGGGGAGTACATGTTATTTAAGAAACAACCTATCACATCATGACCACTATGCATCACTGATTTTTTTTCAACAAAATCATTTAATGCATACTTCACCTCGTGGGGAATATGGATATGTAATTGGAAGGAATAAGATTCTATTCTAAAAATAAAAAGGAATATAATAATTAGTTGATTAAAAATATACAAGGTTCTATGTAGATGGATTTATTTTATTCAAAAAATGTAGGTGGATTTATAATTGCAATTACCTGTACAGAAACCTATGGATCAAGTGTGGAATTAGGATTGGGTGCGGACATGAGGTGAGCAATGTCACGCATTTATGTAGTCAACATATCGGTGATAAAAAAAAACCATCAATGACAGGTGATTCGAGATTAAACATCTAAATTTCAATGCAAAATTTGTTTTTTTTCTCTAGAAACTAAATATTGAGTTTAAAACTTTGACCTTTAAATTTCAACCAAATGACCATTAATGTATTGACTACGTGAATCTGTGGAATTTTTGACCGCAAACAATCTGAACTCTTCACGTGTGGTGTTTCGTGATTTGAAGGGTAAGTGGGTAACAATGATATTATGCATAAAAAAACGGACATATGGTAAGTGTATGTTTTCCATTTTTCGAGGGACTAGAATCGATTGTGGAGGTGTATAATTGATTTTGATATGTTTGATTGATTTTAAGTAGAATTAATTACTCCTTAAAAAATGAAGTTAGAATTTGTAGCTTTTGATTCTATAATTGATTTTTATAAACAAATTTATAGTTCAACTCACTTTTACACGAATGTATCCAAACACAAATCACTATACATTCAACTAACTTTTAATCTAAATCATTTTTATATAATCAATTCATGAAAAATCAATTGTATCACCGCATAACCAAAGATACATTAAATGACAAAAGCTCTCAATGACTTCTATAAAAAAAAATCTATAAAAATAGCTCTCAATGTCGACCATGTGTAACTTATCTCTACATTTAAAAATAAAATAAAAAAGTTAAAGAATTCCCATATTTTTGGGTGGTCAAACTCAGATACTCAAAATGTGCAAAAAGACTTACCACCGTCCAACAGCTGCCAAATAGGCTAATTCAGAAAGTGGACAAATAAATTCAAAATGATTTTGTTTGGCAATTGAAAGGAAGAAATGATGCGGTCTGCATTACAGTTTTCAAACTTGATTTAGGATAAATTTGATTTTAAATACTGAAATCGCCTAGTCAAGAAATATTGCATGACTTTTGCTATTTAAGTTGTTTAATTGTATAGTCCCTAAATTTTTTTTTGTTTAATTGTATAAGATTAGTTCTTTTAAGATTTTTTTCCCACATTTATATAGGTAATTTAAGTTCTTTTTTTTTTTTTTTTTTTTTTAAGAA
>Ga0228711_1011731_pt1 | contig 11020 bp, 5 predicted proteins | sample MedpolnodulmetaG_2_FD_177996 | JGI IMG/M metagenome (GOLD analysis project Ga0228711, IMG submission 177996) | Root nodule microbial communities from Medicago polymorpha collected in Santa Monica, California, United States - brown nodules | ecosystem: Host-associated > Plants > Roots > Nodule...
CAATCCCGGGAACATCTTTAAGAAGGTGAAATGTTAGTCCAGCTTCACGAAGGTGACCATCAATGGCTCCTTCACTATCTGGAGCAATTGTTTGTGCAGTCCAAACCATCTCAAATATAGGTTTCTCAATTTCCGGTACTGGATCTGAACCAACAATTAGAGCAGCAGCTCCATCTCCAAATAATGCTTGCCCAACGAGACTGTCCAAATGAGTATCACTAGGGCCACGAAATGTAACTGCAGTGACTTCAGAACAGACAACCAACACACGAGCACCTTTGTTGTTTTCAGCCAAATCTTTAGCCAAACGAAGCACCGTACCTCCTGCAAAGCAACCTTGTTGGTACATCATATACCTTTTCACATATGGGCGAAGACCTAAGAGTTTTGTGAGTTGGTAATCTGCTCCAGGCATGTCTACACCACTTGTGGTGCAAACGATCAAATGAGTAATCTTTGACTTTGGCTGACCCCATTCTTTTATAGCCTTCACAGCAGCCTCCTTCCCTAATCTTGGTACCTCTACCACCACCATGTCTTGCCTAGCATCCAATGAAGGAGCCATGTATTCACAAACACTAGGATTCTCTTTCAAAATCTCCTCTGTTAGGTACATGTATCTCCTCTTGATCATAGATTTATCACCTGAAGAGAATTATGAAAAGATGATATTAGTTCAGCAAACTTGGGTGACACGAAACCAATGTAAAGATAGCAAAATATATTTAAATGGAAGAGGAAAAAAATACTTACACATGCGTTGGAATTTCTCTTTGAGTTCAGTCTTGTGTTCACTATTTGTGATTTTAAAGTAGAAATCAGGATATGTGCTTTGTTCAACACAATTGGCTGGGTTTGCAGTTCCAATGGCTAAAATGGTTGCAGGGCCTTCTGCCCTTTGAGCATTGCGAATTTCAGACACACTTACCATCTTGATATATTTGGTAGCAAATGAAAGTAATCAAAGTATTGTATAATTTGAAGTCAGTTGGTTTTGTTTGTAGTACTTGTTGTAAAAGAAAGAGAAGGATGAAGAGTGTTGTGGTGGAAAGATGTATGGAATGAGATGGTTTTATATGAAGGAAAGAGTGGAAGGAAGGGTAGGTAGCTGAACATCACGTGTTTTGATAAAAACATTATGCAAATTTTTATATTCAACAATGGCTGGCTGGCTAGAGGGGTGAGTCCATGAACTGACTGACCATGTAGGAGAGTTTGGTGGTAAATACCCGCATGACTTTGAAGACCCTCCCCAGTCAAAACCTCCTTTTTATGATTATTTTATGAAAAAATTGTTTGATATTTTACACATCTATTGCTATACAATTAATGATTATGATAACTCATACTTTTTTATATTATCAATTGATGTTATGAGAATAATTATTATATAAACAATTAATTTTTTTATTTTTAAATGAAAATTTATTTTAGTATATGAGAAAAAAGCTGTTCAATTTGATTCTTGAGAAAAATAAACAATAACTCTTAGTTTTTCTCTAAAAAAAAACTCTTACTTTCAAAATCGGGACAAACAAGAATAATTAGATCCCTATCAAAGTATCAATAATAAAAATAGATAGTTTGGTCCCAGATAACATAATAGTCCTTATATAATTTATTCTGTCATTTATCTACCATTTAAGTTTTTTTTTCAACAGTGAAATTTTAAATAGGATCCTTAACACTTGATAGTTATAAAAAAGATTCAGAATATATCTAAAAAAACTAGTATCACCATTGTACCAAAAATAAGAGTATGTTAACATAAAAAAAATAAAAATGCTTAGAACTTGAGTTTTGGAGGAGAGATTTTATGGAGGAATATGTCTATATTTCGATATATATTTCATATTTTAACAAAATTGAAATAGCAATATCATAAATGATCATATAATACTCCAATCGCTCTTAAATAATCTTTAAAATCTTTTTAGTGTTATTAATTTAAAAAGAAAAGTAATTAACTCCTTCCCCTCCAAAATCTTCCATCCAAAGTCTAAACATGCCATAAAGTTCATGGTTCATAGTTACAATGGTGTGTGTATGTAGATGATAATTACTCGAATGTGAAAGAAGAAAAGAACAAGCATAAGTGATTTAATGAAAAATAAACTACTTAGGTATATTTTCTTTTGAAGGGACTGTTATCTCTTTTTAAATTATTTTCTGGGACCAAGTCCTCCCTTTTTAATTATTGGTAGGTCCCTAACTGTACCTTTAGTGACTATGGTTTAGGTATATGAACAAAGTTGCCATTAGTTTTTTTCTTCACTTAAACTTGTGTTTATTTTTCTAAAGGAGCAAATTGGGTCACACCCTATAAAGCACAGACACAAACACGAAAACCAAACATGACACAGACACGTTGTTGATGATAAAATTTGAAAAAATGACATAATTTAGTGTAGTCACAAGTGTCGGTATCAGATACGACACATGTCAGATACGCCTTCAATCAGAATTCTTGGTGCAACAGAGATCACACAATTTTGTCAGAGACTAAAATTAGTCTTTTCCTCTTTATTTTATGCACTTACTCTGAGAAATCTCAATTTCAATTTTCAAGTGATACACGAAAAATGAAGAGAAAATATTTCAACACCTCTTAATATTACTTCAAATGCATTACATTTGATAAAAGTATAAAACATAAATTTTATGTTGTCTAAAATGGAGGATGAGGTGATGAGAATATCATATGGAAGAAGGATAGAAAGGGGGGAAGATTAAGGTTTCATGGGTAAAATATAAAAGAAAGTAAGAGAACTAGAGACTACAGGAAATAGTTGAATAAGAGGGTCACATAATCATCAACAAATCCAGAAGTTGTCATTGAGAAAAATATTAGATCAATATTCTCTTATGTTTATTAGCTGAAGTGAAGATGAAAACATGATACATGGAAAGTAAACGAACCTAAGTTCTGAGTTTCCATTTTCTTCTTCCAATCCATGTTCTCTTGCCCCCCATTTGGTGTTTAAATGGGAAATAAATCATTTTCTAGAAAGTAAAAGAGAAAAATAAATAAATTTACATTTGTGACAGCATGTGCTTTATCATTATCAGTCTTTCAGAGAAAGCTCCAGGCCGGCCCAAATTTCATTCAGGCTTTATGATTGCAGCCCAACTTTTAATTGAGGCATCAATGGGCTAAACTGAATCCTTGCAGGCCCAATGCAACAATTTAGAGAGATGATTGCTTTTCCCACTACAGAGGTTGCTAAAAACACATGGAAATGACATTCAATACCCCAACTGTAGTTAACTACAGTTCGCTGCTTAATTTTCTCTTTTGGAGCGAACAGTAGTTAACTACCGTTGCGGTATTTTGGTCATTTCCATGTGTGTGATAGCAAATCATTTGGTGTAAACAGCAGTTTTCATTTAGGGATGAAGGAGAGAGAAACTGAACAAAGTGGCTTCATGCAATCATAAAAAGATTAAGATGCATTGCAACATCATCAGCTTAATCTTGCCTTGAAAAAGCTCACTTCTGAGCATCATTTGGAGGGTGCTTCTGAGCAAGAGTTTTCTTTGTCTTCTCAAGAACACCAAAAAATATTGAACCACCTATTCCTATCCACACCACTCTTGGCCCAATACCCTGCAAATAGTTTTAGTCTTTTAGAAAGCTGTTTGGTTAAAAGAAACTTAAGAATGAAAATAATGATTAGTGTTGCACTAAATTTCAAAAAATATTCGTACCTTAAAAAGAGCATTAGCTCCTTCTTCTTTAACTATTGTCCTCACACAATCATAAATGCCTTTGTAATGTTTTTGTGTTCCCTAATAGGGAGAAGGGAGAGTAAGATAATGTCAGATATCACTTCAGACCAAAGTCACAAGTTTAATAACATGTCATAAAAAAAAAATGAATTACAAATAGCAACTCCTATTAAGAATATTTGTCTTATAGATTAATATATGCACTTTAAGTGGTTAATGTGCATAATATAATGGCTAAGACAATACCTAAAATAACAACTCCAAGTGGTTATTCTTTCATTTCATAACAAATTTCCATTTTCGGATTTCTTCCAAAAATTTCCTTCAAATAATAAAAGAGGGAAGACAATTTCACCATACCTGAACCATTAATCTGGTTTTTACTACATCAAGAGGAGTCGTAACTGCTCCAGTTATGGCACCTACAAGGTATTAAGTTTATTAATTTCAGTTCCAACAAAAGCTTGCACTATATTAAGCATGAGTGAAAGGAATTATGAAATAAAAAGACTGATTTGAAGCTAAATTTGTAAGTAACAATGTTTCCTTGCGGTTCATTTACTAGATTGAACAAAACTTTTTTTGAGGGAGAGGTAGTCAGCATGTTGCAAATTATCATACTGTAATGGGACACTTTGCTATCTAGGCCTAACAAACTGTGCATTAGTTTATCTTTCACAGCAAAAAATTAACACTAGATTAGAAAATTGTCTAGGATTGACAACAAGTATATACCACAAAATTGAAGGCAACATTATTAGGAAGTTGTCTAGAAGGACTGAACACTGGTTTTTGTTCAAATTTCAAAGAAATCTTATACAAACATGCTATAAAGAATCCTGAAATGCTTCAATAGAAATTGTTTAATCGGTGTGCTGTAGAAGTACCAGCAATTGCCCCAAGCAGAGCATTCTCTGGATCATTCAGATCTCTTTTTGCCTGCAAAAAGAAAAAACAGAATACAGATTTAGCAATTATTTAAGAATAGATAAAAAAATTAGGTTAATTCTGTTTTTGGTCACCGTAAAATGAACAAATTTTAATTTATGTCCCTGAAAAAAAAAATCATATAATTTGTTAACTACTTATGTGTCCCTTGTTAGGCCACTTGGCCGCAATAGATGGCATCAAATAATACCCATGTGGCAACTGGCCAATGCCACATGTGTCTCCCCTAGGATTTGAATAGTTTTCATTTTAAGAGCTCTCAAGGAAATATTTTGGTGGGAGTCACATGACGACAAGGCAAATGAGTAGCCCCGTTGGCATTACCAGGTGCCACCTGATACAGCCACGTGACCTTTAGTTGACATGTAAGCAATCAACTGATGTCACAATATGGTATAGACAAAAAACATTGATTTCAGATTTTGGAGGAATGAAAATTAGCGAAAATATTTTACGGGGACCAAAACCAAAAATCACTTACTTTACAGAACCAAAAATATATTTAACCTTAATTACTGTACAAGATAGAAGAAATAACACTACAGAGAGGAACCGTCCAGCTTCCACAATAAAGGGAAAAAAAGAGACACAGAAATTAACGATTATAAGAAACTTTGTTCTAACAGGAACATCTAGAAATACAATTATGTAGCAAATTGTCCAGTTTTCTGTAGAGATAAACGACTCTTGAAACAGCCATGAGCTGAAAACAGAAGAGAAGCTACAAAATAATAATACCCCTAAAAAGTTCAAGGACAAAGACATTCGAAGTAATGCAAGAATTTCGATCCAACTATGCCAGAAACAATCATAAAGATGTGAGAATTTTTCTTCTTTAAGGGCACAAACACTTATATTTATAACAGTCAAACTACTCTTTTATATGAAACGGAATGCTTCCCATTTTAGATGACTTGAAAATGTGGGTACCTTAATAAAATTACATATAGAATAATAGACACTTCAAATTAAGCTTACCGCTAGTTTGTACCCGATACGGAGCTGTTCGTAGATGCATAATTCTAAAGCATCAAATGGTAAATCTCTCAATAAGAAAGATCTATATCCCTACAATCACTCAAAAACAAAAGTACAGGTCAAGGTAGGTAATATAAAAACCAAAGTCAGCATATATATATAATATTAAAGCAGCATTTAAAATGGCAGTATAAAACATAGTAAAGGCATTATCATAATCCTACAAACTGCTTACAAAATCATATCACCTCTTTCTTATATAAACCAAGATAAAAGCTCTTTCCACTAGAGAGGGAAATCGAATAAGTATTACCTACTAGAACAATATTTTAAAGGAGAAATTATCCCTTGCTACCTCAAAATTAAAGAACAACTAATTCAATGATCATCTACAACATGAAACAAACACATACCGCATAAAGACCTTTAAAGCCCTCATTAGCAATGATAAGACGGACAGCATCAGGGGCTGATTTGAATTGACCAATTTGTATCCTTTGCTTAACAACCTAGAAAGGCACAAATCAATTCCAACCTCAAGGAAACGGAAATTAATTGGCAATGCCAAAAGTAAAATAACTTACCTCAGTTGGAACACGAACAAGAGAAGAAGCGGCTCCTCCAATAGTACCTGCAGCCTGAACTCAGATTAGGAATATTATCACAACAAAATTTTGATTAGAAATTTCAACCACAGTTCTAAGATATCCTAAACTGCCTGTGTGCTAATCATTTAAGACAAGCTAGGCACTGAACTGATCAACATACAGTCCATCAAGAAGTTCATTAGTGCTTTGTAAATTTTATATGTTTCATTTGTGTCTATCTGTTTATATGTAATCTAAATTGTGTTTGCTTACAATCACTAAAGTTAGTGCCGTTCACGACAAACGAGTAACAAAATTTTAGGCTCAAATGCAATTATGGTCTCCCTATTTTGATCAACCCGCAATTTTGGTCCCCTCATTTTCAATTAGGCAATTTTGGTCCCTCAATTTTTTCAATTATGCAATTTTGGTCCCTCCATCAACTTGTCATCCAATTTTAAACGGTGATGCTGACGTGGTAGTTATATGTTGATGTGACATTAATCACGTAGAACCTATGCGGCAGTGTAGTGCCGACTAAACGATTACTTGGTTGACATGTAGGCTGACATGTATGCAACTTAGATGGAAATAGTGAATCACTTTAAAAAAAAAATTCACAAAGTCATGGTCTCATGTTCTACTTTTACATACTCCCTCCGTCTCATATTAGGTGTCCCATTTGAGATTTACACGGTTACTAAAGAAACGATTAATAGTGTTGTTTTTAAAAATATGTATCATATTTACTAAAACACCCTTATTAATTATAGTTATGGATGATTGAAATGCAATAAATAAGGGTATGTTAGTGGAAAAAAATAAATAAATGATGTATTGGTATTATAAAAGGGACAAATAATTTGAGACAAGAAAAAATAGGAAAGAGGACACCTAATGAGAGACGTAGGGAGTATGTAATTTTTGTGAAATAATTTTTAGTGATTTACTATTGCCACATAAGCTACATACGTGTCAGCTAAGTAATTGTTTATTTAGCACTACACTGCCAATTAGGTTCCACGTGATTAATGTCACATCAGCATATAACTGCCATGTCAGCATCATGGTTTAAAATTGGACAACAAGTTGATGGAAGGACCTAAATTGCGTAATTGAGGGACCAAAATTGCGTAATTGAAAATGATGGGACCAAAATTGCGGATTGATCAAAATAGGAGGACTAAAACTGCATTTAAGTCATAGTTTTATATGTAATTTATATCACAAATGTGTAAAGGAACATATCAGACTTGAAAAATCTCTCAAGCCAACCATAGGCCTAAACTCTTTCGCTGCTCAAGACGAGCTTGTGAAAGAAGACGATTGCCTCAGGCTATGAAAACTGAGTTTTTTAAAAAGTTGTCTACTGTCAGCAAGTGTTGTAAGCCATTACCAAGTAAAACAAGGATACTATCTGCAATATTTTGGAATGATTGTAAAGAAATTTTGGTGAATAACTAAAATTTAAAAATATTGGATATGAAGCACGGACACTCCTCTAATTAGGCGTGTCCCGGTGTCGGACACGTGTCGTGTCCGACACCGACACTTGTAATTACACTGAATTATGTGATTTTTTCAAATTATTAGCTGTGTCGGCGTGTCCGTGTCGTGTCCGGTGTCCGTGTCCGTATCTGTGCTTCATAAGGTTTTTGAATCAGAAAAGGTGGCCTGTAAAAGAACTATGCTCTTGTTGTGGGTTTGGTCAAGTTAGGTTTTTTTTGTTAATACTTGTTTGTGTATCCTATGATTTACCGCAACTAATTAATGCTCTGAACATCACAATGTCAGTATACATACATCAAAAGGAGAAATTTGTATTCGACATGCCTAGATAATTCAAATAGCTTTTCTATTTTATTATTAAGAAAGCCAACTTACAATATGAGCCAAAGCGCTTAGATTCTCAGGGAAGATCTTCAGCAATTTATGCTTTGTTGGTTCATACACACCAATAAAAATCGCAGAAGCTCTGACAAGCGGTAAACATAAATGTAAGTATTCTAGCAGAGGTGGGAAAAAGACTTTCAGACAATTCTTAATAGATAAAACTAGGAACAAAACATTTCTTAGCTTGAGATCAAAACACATAAGCTATAATATCCAATTAGCTTTGATTCAAACATGTTTGTCGTAGAAATATATTAAGCGAAAAGCAGAAAACGGGATAAAGAGCACCGAAATGAATGCAGCACAATTTGAAAGGGATTAGCTGTAAATGAAAAATAAAGCCTACTCACGGCAACACACCAGCAAGATTTCCAGCCAATCCAGAATACAAACCCTTGAAAGCGATATTTACTCCACCACGAGCAACCTGATACAGAATGGAATATGATTAAAATCAAAAGATAATGCTGTTAAAAATTAGATAAATCTGTATATATAGACACACGAAGTTGAACTAAAAAAAATTCACTCAATATACTTAACTCACCTGTAGTCGAGTTTTTATGGTATCAATGGGGTATAAAGCTGCTTCTACAGCAACACCAGCAACACCTCCAGCAATGCAACCCTCTACAATATTCATAAGTATGTTATACATCACAACTTCAAGAGGAAACTTAAGACTAGTTCAGTCAAGATGAAAGATCCTACATCATAAAAGCCAATTTATCAATTCAAAAACAAACCAGAAAATTGGAATATCCATGCTAAGTAGTCAACACATCCCATAGAAGATGTGATTATCAATTCAAAATGAAATATACGTGGGAAAAATACAAGAAATTGACATAGCAAATTACAATTTCAAGGTTTTGAAATTTTCAACTTGCTACTTCTAATCACAAGTTTATAATACGTAACTGATCATGATGTCTGCATAAAAATGCAGCAATATGTACATATAACTTATATGTACTTATGCATAATACCACAAAAAGGCAGACTTCTGCTCAGGTAAACAACTTAACTACTCATATAAGCTATAATTTGTTTTCATAAGCGCTATCCTAGAGAGCTTATGAAAATGAGCTGAAAATAGCTATATAGTCATATAGACAAGTCATAAGCGATTTTCATAAGCTCTTTTAAATAGTTTCACAAGTGCTTATGTGAGTTGATAAGTTCAAATAAGTCAATTCAAATAGATACTTGGCCAACAATTTGTTTAAACACCACAGTATTAAACCGGAATCGCGAAACTTACCATATAGAGCACGGAAATAGTCAAATGGATTATGCTCTCCTTGAGTGATAGACATAAAGAACTTATCTTGATCCTTTAGAGCAGACATTTTAAACTTCAATGTATCTGTGTATACAAAGTCATTTGTTCAACATAAGCATTAACAAAACAAATTTAGATGAGTAGGTAAATCAAATAGCATAGACTCAATTCAAACGTGATTTGATAATAGACACAATGAATCATAATCATTATTGAAAACATACCAATTGAATCAATTTGGGGAGGTTTGGAGGTCATGGAAAATGTGCAAAGAACAACTATTTGATCTAACGAACCAAGATTTCTCCGACAACAAAATTTGACAGTGACAAGTTGCACAAGCTTCAAACAATGAGGTTTTTGCGAGGTTTCTTTGAGTTTATTTGCACGTCTTAAATAAACCGTTTTGTTACTTAAACCAAACCAAAACTGAACCGTTCTATAAGTGTTGTTTTTCTGCTATTCATTAAAAAGAATTAATTTAAAGTTATTATGCTTATATTAGATTAGATATCTCTAATTGGACCAAAAAAAGATTAGGTATCTCTAATATACATAAATTATCTATCAATAATTAACCAAAGTTGAATCTAATGAAAAAGATTTGACTACCACATTGACGTATCAATTCTCAAATCTTAAGTTGAGATAATTACTTGTATTTAGTGCGTGATAAACTCAAATAAAATTACCTTCAATTAAAAGTTATTGGATGAAACGAAAAGAAAAAGATATAAATGATAACTGATAAGTGATGACCCATCCAAACCCTCAAGCACGAGGCTTACAAGGGAGAAATGGTTTAAGTAGAGTTCTTTAATATGGGCATGTTGACCCACCCTATGCAACTACAATGATGGTGGCATTTAGCCTACACAAATCAATCTTTTTGTGTACCATACAAAAGAAAACATTTTATCCATTGGAGGCAGTTTTCGGTAATATGTATAATAAACATTTAGCCTCTTAACATACTTTTATTTACATTAAAGCTTCCTCAATAACTTAAAATATTATGAATATGACCCAATCAATTATCCCCTTAACAGACTTTCTTTGACATCTCAAATCTCAATCTTGAAACCCCAGATCAATCCTTCTTCATAGTAAAAACCCAGAATCGACAACATCCTTGTGAAACTTGAAACCCTCTACCTCTCATCTCAAGGTCATCTTTTTCATGGGTGTCTTTCAAAGAACCTTCAAGAATTTTTTAATCCACGAATTTCTTAATTTTTCAGAAATTGGTTTGATTGTGCGCATGATCTTTCCACCGTGCTTGCTATATGGGAGTTCAAAAATGGAATTAGAGTTGGAAGTTCAAAAATTTAGGGTTTACCTTTGAGATTGATTTGGAGAACAGAGTTGTTGTTTTATGAAAGGTGAAAACAATTTTTTTTAGGGGGAGAATTGTTACTATTGAAATTTTTTGAGGGATTGAGAAAAAAAATACCCATATTGATTCATAAGAAATACCCATATTGATTCATACTATTTTCAGATCTGATTTTTTTCTTTGTTTTTTTAGGGGTAGTAATTTTGTTTTTTTTTATATCGATGATTTTCAAAGGAATGATATTTCCCATATCAATAATTTTTA
>Ga0228711_1011732_pt1 | contig 11019 bp, 14 predicted proteins | sample MedpolnodulmetaG_2_FD_177996 | JGI IMG/M metagenome (GOLD analysis project Ga0228711, IMG submission 177996) | Root nodule microbial communities from Medicago polymorpha collected in Santa Monica, California, United States - brown nodules | ecosystem: Host-associated > Plants > Roots > Nodule...
ACTTCAGGAGCACTTTATACTTCAGATGCACTTTTCTTCAGATGCTTCAAGCTTCCTTTTTGTTGATTCTTTTGCTCTCTTTTGTTCTTCCAGAACCTTATAAAGATATCAAATTTTGTCTATGGTCATGTACACTTGAACAAATATTAGCATATCCAATCGACAATTTTTAATACCTTTTTATCATCAAAACTCTAAGGGTAACGTATGTTAAACATTTTTGGTTCCAACAATCTCCCCCACTCTAAGGGTAATGTTTGTTAAACGTATTTTGTTCCAACAACCTCCCCCTTTTTGATGATGACAAACATTAGTATTTAAAAAAAATGTTCAATTGTTGTTAATCTAATTAACAAGTTGACTATATGGGTTTGAGGTTTGTAAGCTCCCCCTGAGTCCAATAGTACTTTAAGGTGAGGTTTGTAAGCTCCCCCTGAGTTCTATCCATGTTAATTAAATTTATCATTAAAAGCGAAATAACGCTCAGAATAATCTCACATTAAAAGATTACGAGATAAGAAGAAGGTCATATTAACTTAATTTGTTTAGAATTAAATTAATGAGGCTCAGCGCTTATAAATACGATACATCTACTCCCCCTTTTGTCATCAACAAAAAGTATAAAAAATAAAGACAAAAGGAAAGAGATGAGAAAAAAGAAGTGAGATATTCTATAAAAATATTACGTAAGCACATAAAGTTCATAAGCACATAATATTGATCAGAAGCATTAGGTTTAGAAGCATATAAGATCAGAAGCAGAAAAACAACAGACATAAAAGAAAACAAGATAATGGTGTGCAACTAGGGTTGGGCTTGTTTCTGAAACATTTCTATCATTTGTTTCATCATCTTGTTTGTCTCTTCAGCTTGTTGCTTCATATCTCTCTTAAAGTCTTCATTGCTGTTGATCAACTCTTGCTTCTTCCAGCTTAGCTTCTGTAGAAGACTTGTATTCTATCAGAAGTAGCTTCTGCTCAAGAAGTTCTTTCCTTAGCTGCCTGTTCTCAGATTCCAATTCAGCATTCCTTTGCAGCAAGGCTAGTTCTGTAGAGACTGGATTGACATTCATTTTTGTCAACCAGTTGACATTCAACTCTCTTGGGTGTATTCTAGTTGGAATGAAATCAGTAGCATTCCTTTCCCTTAAGCATAGAGCATGCTGCACCCAAGTTCTCAAAACTCTTACTTCTTGAAGATTATTAGTAACACCCTTCGGCCAATCTTGGAGCTTTTGTTGAGCAGTGTCTTGATCATCCATACAAGTCCTTTGAAGTGCTGTTAAGACATTGTCAACTCTCTCCTTTAGTCTCTTCCAAGACTTCTCATAGCTGTTCTCATGGATGAGATCATTTCTAGTTTGAGTCAGCCTGTTGAGTTCTTGAAAGATGTTCTCACACACATCTGCTAATAGAGATGAATCTAGGAACATGGTAGGTGGAGAAGGAACTTTTGTGGTTCTTGGAGGAGTAATGGGTTGAATGGCTAAGTTTGAAGGTGAGGGTTGGTTATTGGTAGGTAGGGTTGGGGTAATGGTCTCTGAAAGGTCATCAGGAACAGAAGTGAAGGAAGAGTTGGACATCTCAACCTCCATGTCAGATACTTCTAGTTCACTGACTTGTTCAGTATATGATAGAGACTCAATGTGGTTAGGAATAATTGGAGAATTGGTTGAGGCTGTTTGTAGGTTAGGTGTTTGTTGTTGGGGGATTTCTGAAGCAACTTCATCAGAAGCTACCTCAGAGGCTTTTTGTAGTTCAGACTCAACTTCAGGTAATTCACCTGAGTAGTGACTGACCAGGTTTTCTAAAACAGATGGTTCTGAGATTTTGGTAGGTGATTCTGGTTGAGGTTAAGATGGTTCACCTATAGTTTCTGTTTCAGCTTGGGCAAAGTTGATGGGTTCAACAAAGGTTAGTTGGTTTGGATGTGATGATGTGGAAGTGTTTACAGATACTGACCCAGCTGGTTCATCAGCACCCTCTGCATCAGCAGGAATTGATTGAAGACAATCAATTATGGGTGGTTGAAGTGGATGGTCAGCTGGTAGTTTTGCACACAAGTCCACTCTCATTTGAGACATTTCACCTAATCTATCAAGAACAGATGGGTATTGTGGCTCAAATGGTTCATCACTAGGCTTTTTCTTTTGCTTGGTGGATGGTGAAAGGCTTTTGTAAATTTTGTTTAAAGGGACATCATCTAAATTAGATGAGTCTGAGGTATAAGTTGAAGATGAGGTTGAGGTTTGGTATGATTCTGAGTTAGATTCAATCTCAACAATGTTAGCAGAGAGTAGAGACTCAGGATTACCTCTTATGGCTTCTGAAGCAGTAGCTTCTGAGCCAACAACATTCTCCTCCTGGATTTCATCAGAATCCTTCAGCAGTTCACCAGACACCACCAGCTGTTAAAGGTTTTCTGTAAACTCATTCCCGGCTTGAGCAGCTTCAACAGATGATTCCTTCATCAATACTTCAGTGGGAACTGAGATTTCAGCAGCAATCACAAGAGCTTTCTTCACAGTTGCTTCTTCTGCAGCTCTTTTCCTCATGAGCTCTCTTGTGACCAGTGTAGTTGCAGCTTCTTCTTGTTCCTCTTCAACAAGGCTAGCTTCCCTTAGTTTCTTGATATCCAACTTCCTTTTATTCTTGGGAATGGATGACTGAGGAAGAGAAATCTGAGAGGCTTCAGCTGGTTTGCCACTCCTGGTCCTTTTGTCTAGAACCTCAGTAGCATCTAATTCCTGAGCTTCTTGTTGGATTGTTAGTACTTCAGGATTAGCCAGCTGTTCTTGAGGAGCAGCTTTAGATTTCTTTGCCTTCTTTGGAGCTGGTTCAGGAGCTTCTACCAGATACTCATCTTTTGTGAGTGCTTTCCTCTTGGTCTTTCTGCTCTTTGCTACATGCAAAGCACCACCATACATTGTTTTAGGGACATCTTCAAGCCTGATCCTCTTGCCAGTTGTTACAAAGTGATCTTTTGTGTAGTTCATCTGGACATCAAGAGGATCTTATTTGCAAATTGGGGGAAAATCATCCATCAGATTGGACATTGCATCAAACTCCATAAGATCTGTGCTGAACTTTGTGTAGACTTCCTTTCCAATCAGATTCATGTTCCTGAGAGTTCTTCCATTGATGATCTTGCCTGTTTCAGTATCAAGCTGTTCATCAGTGAAGAAGTTGACATTGCTAAGAGCTTTCAGGATCCCTCCTTGATGAAGGATCTCTGAGATAAGCCTTCCATAGGGGACCCAACATATTTTGTTGTCCTGGCTTTCTCTGAGCTCTTTAATCATGTGTTTGAAAATGTATGTGGGCACATTTTCTTTTTCCTTCGTGATGAAGTAATGAAGGAATATCATGTGATCTAGAGAGGGTTGATCACTACCACCACCTTTTTGTAGGAGGTTATCATTTTGGATTTTCAGGAGCATTTTCTTCTCCATGCTCAAATCACTGTAGGCACCTTTCTTTGTGCTGTTGAACATAGATTTATTGACCACTTCATTCCAAGAGCTGGTCTTGCTGTTACCTATACCGCCTTTGTAGTTTCCTTCTGAAGATCTCCTGAGAACAAAGGAGATAATTTCTTCTGAGATGAAGATTGGGATGCCTATGATGCTTGACCTGATTGCAGTGCATCTGAATGGTTCCAATCCCATTTCTTCTCGTGATTTTCCTTCCATAGTAGGATCAATCAACACTTTCTTTGTTTCTTCCAACTTAGCAGCCTTCTCGTCATAGACATGCGCTCTAACCCAGAAGTGTCTGACAAGAGTCTTATATGTTGGACCATTCAGCATACTGAAGTAGTCAATGAGATCTTGTGCTTCGTAGTAACTTCTGATATCACAACCATGGTGTGCTAATGAATTAAAATCCACCAGATTCTCAATTTGAATCTTAAGATCCCGTTCTTCTAGGGACATAGTCCTCCCCTTGATTTCATAAGCAAGTGCTTCTTGCATGCTTGTTGACGTTTCTTGAACTGAACTAGATGACGCCATTGATGAGTATGAAGTTTTAGGGTTCTTAGGGTTTTGTTGAAGAGAAAGGAGTTTCGCAAAGATTCAGTATGACAAAGACGTAAGTGTAGGTTGTGAAGTGAGTACTGTGTGTTTTGTCTAAGTGTTTTGAGTAAAAACGTTTGCAATTCAGACAAGGGGACAAACAAACACAGCATTAATGACGTAGGGGGTGCGAGATAGTACATTCAAAGCATAAATTCATCATTTCCCACTTACGTTATACACCAATACAATTAAGCCACGTCAAAGGATCTTAGAGTAACTGCCAAGTTAGTAGGACATTTGTTACTGAAAGTAACTTCCAACGTTTCCACTAACTCTGCTATTCAAGAGCACAAAGTCCAGCTTCTGGAGTTCAGATGCTGATGTCATTTTCATAAACATATTTTCCTCAGAACCTCAGTAAAGAGCTTCTAATGGACTATAGCTTCTGAACGACTTCAGGGCCTAAATTCCTATTCAAGAGCAGGCAGATTTAGGCAGACACAAAATGCATGTTCAAATTTTTCTTTATAAAATCAAATCTTTCCACAGTTAAAGGCTTAGTAAATATATCAGCCCATTGATGTTCAGTATCAATGAATTGTATATCTAAAATTCCTTTTTGAACATAATCTCCGATAAAGTGGTGTCTGATTTCAATATGCTTGGCTCTTGAATGTAAAATTAGATTCTTTGACAAACAAATAACAGCAGTATTATCACAAGAAATGGGAATACTGTTAGCATTTATATGATAGTCTTCCAATTGATGTTTCATCCAGAGTAGTTGTGTACAACAACTTGCAGTTGAGATGTATTATGCTTCTGCTGTAGACATAACAATGGTTGCTTGTCTTTTGCTAGCCCAGGATATCAGATTCTCACCAAGGAACTGACAGTTTCCACTGGTTGATTTTCTTTCAATCCTTTCACCAGCATAATCAGCATCATAGAATCCAACCAGCTTATAATCTAAGGATTTCCTATAGAGGAGTCCAAGATTTTTTGTTCCTTTCAGATACCTGAAGATTCTCTTAACAACATTTAAATGAGATTCTCTGGGATCTGATTGGAATCTTGCACACAAGCATACACTGAACAAAATATCTGGCCTAGATGCAGTGAGGTATAATAGAGAACCAATCATACCTCTATACAGCTTCTGGTCTACCTTTGTTCCAGTATCTTCTTTACTTAAGATGCAGGTTGGATGCATTGGAGTATTCATCACTTTACAGTCTTCTAGTTTGAACTTCTTCAGAAGCTCCTTTGTATACTTTGTTTGATGAACATATACTCCATCTTTAAATTGATTGACTTGAATTCCAAGGAAGAACTTTAATTCCCATCATGCTCATTTCAAATTCATCCTGCATTAACTCAGAAAATTCCTTGCAAAGAGATGCATTAGTAGAACCAAATATTATATCATCAACATATATTTGCACAACAAGAATATCTTTCTCAAGAGTCCTTCTGAAGAGTGTTGTGTCAACTTTACCTCTTTGAAAATCATTTTTAATCAGGAACAGGGAGGTTGCTTGACAAACACTTATTCTTCTATGACTCCATTAAGAAATGCACTCTTGACATCCATTTGATATAATATTATGCCATGCTTAACTGCATAGAATAGAAGTAACCTGATTTCTTCCAATCTTGCAACAAGTGCAAAAGTTTCAGTATAATCAACGCCTTCTTGTTGACTTTAACCTTGAGCAACAAGTCTAGCTTTGTTTCTGATTACTTCACCCTGTTCATTTAGCTTATTTCTGAATACCCATTTTGTTCCAATAATGTTTTTCTGCAGAGGTTTGGGTACCAGATCCCACACATCATTTCGTTGAAAATGATTAAGCTCTTCTTGCATAGCTAATATCCATCCATCATCTGAAAGTGCTTCATCAACTGTAGTAGGTTCAATCACTGATAACAATCCTATCATAGACTCTTCTTGTCTGAAATGTGATCTTGTTCTTCTAGGACTCTCTTTGTTTCCAATGATTTGATCCTCAGGATGTGAAGACTTGTACTTAAATGTATTCTTGGATTGATTAGCTTGCTGAGAGCCATCTTGTGCTACATCAGAAGCAACTTCATCTTGTGCTTCTGGAGTGGGATCAACTTCTGGACTATCTTCAGATTCACTAGTCTGATCAGGTTCTGAAGTATCTTCAAGAACCTATATATCTGCAAAACTTTCATCTTGCTCTGGAGTTTCATTTCCAGGCTCTTTATCATCAAATTTAACCTGCATTGATTATTCAACACAGAGTGTCTATGAATTATACACTTTGTATGCCTTTGACCTTTCAGAGTAACCTAAGAAGATTCCTCTTTTGGCCTTGGCATCAAATTTATTTAGGTAGAGCTTGTTATTTAGAATGTAACAGATACATCCAAATTGATGAAAGTAAGAGATATTGGGTCTTCTTCCTTTGAAGAGTTCATATGTTGTTTTCTCCAAGATAGATCTGATATAGATTCTATTTTGGACATAACATGTTGTATTCACTGCTTCTGCCCAGAAATGTTTAGCTAAATTGTTTTCATGAATCATGGTTCTTGCCATTTCTTGTAAAGTTCTATTCTTTCCCTCTACAACCCCATTTTGTTGTGACGTTCTAGGAGAAGAGAATTCATGGATGATTCCATGTTTTTCACAAAAAGATTCAAATGGCTCATTTTCAAATTCTCCACCATGATCACTTCTTACTTTTAAAATTTTCATTTCTTTTTCAGATTGTGTTTGAGTGCAGAAGCTACTGAATACATCATACGCACAATCCTTACTTCACAGGAATTTACCTCAAGTCCACCTGCTGTAGTCATCAACAATAATCAATCCATATTTACTCCCATATAAGGATGCAGTGTTAACTGGTCCAAGCAAATCAATATGGAGTAATTCTAAAGGTCTGGAGGTAGAGACAATGTCTTTTGCTTTAAAAGATGATTTAACAATCTTTCCTTTTTGGCATGCACCACAGAGTGCATCTGAATGATAGTCATATCAGGTAGACCCTTAACAAGTTGTAACTTACTAAGCTTAGAGATTAACCTCCAGTTAGCATGTCCCAACCTTTTGTGCCATACCCATTTCTTATCATTCGCTGATAGAAGGTAAATTACCTTCTGATCAACCAATTCAGAGAAGTTGATTTTGTAGACATTGTCCATCCTCTTTCCTTTAAAAATTATGGAGTTGTAATTTTTGTTAACTACTGTGCAGCTAATCTTATCAAACAACACATCATAACCATTGTCACAAAACTGACTGATACTCAATAGGTTATGTTTAAGACCATCTACCAGCCACACATTACTAATAGAAATAGAGGTGTTACCAATAGTTCCTGTACCAATGATCTTGCCAGATTGGTTGCCTCCAAACTTCACATTTCCTCCTTCCTTTATTGCGAGGGTGAGGAACATAGATTTCTCTCCTGCCATGTGCCTTGAGCATCCACTGTCCAGGTACCATGACTTGTGCTTTTCTTTTGCTCTTAAACATATCTGCAGCATTGACAATTTTAGATTTAGGTACCCATTGCTTTATGGGTCCTTTGGGGTTAGTACTAGAAGGTTTATTCTTCACTTCTTGTACCTTGTGATGTAAGCTTGATTGCTTCTGGTTAAATAATACCTTAGGTTTAACACCTTTTGGTTTTGGTTTTCAGGAAGCAACAACTGTTTTGTTCTTCTGAACCTTGGACTTCAAGATACCAGACTCTGTTTTCAGCAGACTCTGAGGAACAGGTTCTGATCTCTTCATAATCTTGATCTTTGAAGTTTCAGGTTCAAAGTTTATCATGGCCTTAGGCTTAGAGTTCTTTGGATTTGAAATGATCTTAACCTTAGAGCTAGAAGCTTCGGGTTCTGATTGAACAGCAGTTTCAGGCTCATCACCTTCAGGTACAAAGAAGGTTTTCAATCCTCCGTTGATGCATTCACAACATGTATTAAGACTGATTTCCTTAGATTTATCCTCTGAAAATCCAATCCCTTTACCATTGTTCTTGTAAATGCTGTAAATCATAGAAGCCACTTTGCTTCTGTCAATACCAGATATAATGAAATCTTCAAGAGCAATTTCATGTTCACTTAAAGTTTTTTCACTAAACTTTTCTTGTAGCTTCTGAACTAGATACTTGAACTTTTCTTCATAAGTTCTACAGAGTAAGTCAAACCCTCTAAGTCCTTCTTCAGAAGCTTTTAGATCCAATAGAGTTGATTCTTGTTGTTTTATCAAAACAATATATTTTTCTTTTAAATCCATCAACTCATTGGTTCTAATTTCAAAGTGTGCAAGAAGTTCTTTAAGAGACTCAACAAGCTCTTCTTTGGGAATTTTAGCATATACCTCATTTTCATCTTCAGAATCTGAGTCAGGTTCTGCTTCTGAAGTCACCGTAGCCACTAACCCCACATCTACATTTGCTTCATCTTCAGCTTCTTCCTTTTCAGACCCAGATTCACTGTCTAATTCTTCCCAAGTTGCCATTAAACTCTTCTTGATCTGCTTTCTGAATTTCCTTATATTGAAGCTTGTTTTCTTTGACTTATCCTTTGATTTCTCCTTCTGAAGATCAGGGCATTCAGCAATGAAGTGTCTAGTCTTCTTGCAGTTGAAGCATCCCTTCTGATCTTCTTTCTTGAAGCTTTTATAACCACCTTTCTTACTCAGAAACTTCTTGTTCTTTCTTGCTAGATACTCAAGCTTGTTGGAAAGCATAACCATCTTCTTAGTAGGATCTTCATCAGAATCTCCATCAGGTGATTCATCTTCAGATTCAACAACTTTAAAAGCTTTTGATGACTTCCCTTTAGATGGCAGAGCATTAGATTTAACCTTCTTAGCAGGTTCATGCTCATTCAAACCTATCTCATGAACTTTGAGAGAGCTGACAAGATCTTCAACACTTAACGTGTTTAAGTCTTTAGCTTCTTCAATAGCAGTCACTTTAGGTCTCCATCTTCCAGATAAGCTTCTTAGTATCTTGCTCACATGATCATAAGCTACATAACTTTTCTTTAGTATTTGAAGTCCAGAAACTAGAGTCTGAAATCTTGAGTACATTTGCTCAATACTTTCATCATCTTTCATCTTGAACAACTCATACTGATGAACAAGCATAATAGCTTTTGCTTCTCTGAATTTCTTGCTGGCTTCATAGTTTGCACAAAGAGAAGCAAACATTGCCTTTGCAGTAGATTTGTCATTCATCTTCATATATTCTGCTTTAGGTATAGCAGTGACAAGTGATCCTCTGATCTTGTGATACTTCTTGTAAAGTTTATTCTGTTCAGGAGTGTGTTTCTTTCTATCAATAGCAGCTCCATCTTCATCAAGGACTAAGTCACCAACACCATCTTCCAGAATGTCCCATAGTTCTTCATCTAAACCTATGACATAACTGTAGAAGTTGGTTTTCCACCAAGAAAATTCTTTAGGATCTCCATTAAACCTTGACACTTTTCCAGATTTAGCTTTCTTGTCACCATAACCATAATCATATGGTACAGCTGCACCAGAATGAGAAGTACCGGAACGAGAAGTGGATTCTTCAGCAGACATGTTTTTCTCAGATCTTTTTATGTTACACTGTTAAGTGTTAAGACAACAGAACAAGGCTCTGATACCAATTGAAGGTGAGAAAAACACAAGAAGGGGGGGTTGAATTGTGTTTTCTTTTTCCTCGTTTTCTCTTACTGAAGTCACTGATCAGAAGCAGACATAGATCAGCTTTTGAAGTGATAATTAGAATCTAAATGCAGCGGATAAAAACAGAGAGAGAGAGAAGAAAAACACAGAGCAATTATACAGGTTCCTTCCACAAACCAGAAGTGGTCCTGTCCCCCTTGCACTTCCAAGGAGAGTTCACTAAAATGTAATATCAAATTAAAACTACTTAATGCTACAACTAGAAAGAGACTTCAAATTACTCAAGCACAACTGCAAGAGATTTCCTATGCTCAAGCACACAAGCAAGAGACTTCCAATGCTCAAGCACAACTGCAAGAGACTTCTATTGCTCAAGCACACAAGCAATAGACTTCTAATCAAACATAATTACAAAGAAATTTGTTTGAGATTGAACACTTGATATACAATTAGTGGTGTTCATAATACAAATCAGATACAGACTCTTAACACTATAGAATTTCTAAAATATGAACTTTGATACGAAATTCTAAGTGAATTTAAATGCAGAACAATAACAGAGTTTTGAAGTTTGAATTGTTGTATGAGTCTTTCTTTTTTTTGTGTGTGTCTGTATTCGTATCCAACTAGTAAGTCTTCACTCCTTTATATAGAGGTGTGAAAGATACGTTGAAAAATTGCCAGCATAAAAAAAGAGTTATTTGAAGCTTGTTCATAATCACCAGTGATCTTTTGCCTGATATGGTTATTGTCCTATGAAGGATCAATTTCAAATGCATTCCTTGTTTGAAGGAACATTTCTGCAGGCAGAGCTGTTATCCTTGTCTTGTTGTAGAGACACGAACAGAGTAGTGGAGGAAGTGGCTGTACAGTTCATACAATTGTCCTTTGTCAACGTTCTTGATAGAATAAGCATCCAATGCTTTCAAATTTCATCTCAAGGGCCGTTGTTACACTCTTTTGGTCTTTTGCAAGATTTAGACGTGATTAAATCATTTGACCAGCCTTTGAAGCTTTAAGTCTTTTCTTCTGATGAACTTCAGCTTCTGGTGATCTTGCTTCTGATGAGGTGTTTCTGACGAACTTGCTTCTGATGACGTCATCACTTCAGGAGCACTTTATACTTCAGATGCACTTTTCTTCAGATGCTTCAAGCTTCCCTTTTGTTGATTCTTTTGCTCTCTTTTGTTCTTCCAGAACCTTATAAAGATATCAAATTTTGTCTATGGTCATGTACACTTGAACAAATATTAGCATATCCAATTGACAATTTTTAATACCTTGTTATCATCAAAACTCTAAGGGTAACGTATGTTAAACATTTTTCGTTCCAACAATC
>Ga0228711_1011733_pt1 | contig 11019 bp, 7 predicted proteins | sample MedpolnodulmetaG_2_FD_177996 | JGI IMG/M metagenome (GOLD analysis project Ga0228711, IMG submission 177996) | Root nodule microbial communities from Medicago polymorpha collected in Santa Monica, California, United States - brown nodules | ecosystem: Host-associated > Plants > Roots > Nodule...
GATGTCTGGTTTGAATGTAAACTTCAATAAAAGTATATTGGTTGGAGTAAACATTGCGGATTCTTGGTTAAATGAGGCGGCCTCAATATTAAATTGTAAAGTGGGTAAGATTCGCTTGTTGTATTTGAGTCTCTCGATTGGGGGCGATCCTAGAAGGTTAGCTTTTTGGGAACCTGTTGTGAACACCATAAAGTCTAGACTGGCAGGGTGGCAAAGTCGTTTTCTCTCTTTCAGAGGCCGGTTGATTCTTCTCAAATCTATCTGGCCGGTTGATTCTTCTCAAATCTATCCTGACCTCTCTGCCTGTGTACGCTCTTTCTTTCTTCAAGGCTCTGTCAGGTATAATCTCTTCCATTGACTCTAATTTTTCTATAAAAAAATTGGGAGGAGGAGTGAGGAGAACAGGAAAATTTCCTAGATCACCAGGAGCTCTATTACTTTATGTCAGGAGTATGGAGGACTGGGGGTGAGACAGATGAGGGAATTTAATACTGCTTTATTAGGTAAATGGTGCTGGCGGATGTTGATGGATAGAGGAGGGATGTGGTATAGGTGCTGGTGGCGAGATATGGTGAGGAGGAAGGGAGGTTGGAGGTTGGGGGCCAGAGTGTTTCTTGGTGGTGGAGGGAGATAGCGAAGATTAGGGACGGGATTGTTGAGGGAGAGGAGAGTTGGTTTGTTGACAGGGTGTCGAGAAAGGTAGGGGATGGTTTACACACTTTCTTTTGGTATGATAGGTGGGTTGGTGATGTTCCTTTACGTAAGCGCTTTCCTCGTTTATTTGATTTGTCATCTAACAAATTGGCAACGGTGGAGGAAATGTTTACGTTAGGCTGGTCGGATGGTGGTGAGGCGTGGAGGTGGAAGTGTAGACTGTGGGCGTGGGAGGAGCACATGGTAGTGGAGTGTAGACTCTTACTTTATGGTTTTGTTTTGTATTCTGATATTTCTGACAGGTGGCATTGCGATCCTGACATCTCTGAGGGTTACACTGTGAACGGAGTGTATAAGATCCTGACTAGTCAGGTCGCTCATTCACCTGATGTTTTGGGAGATCTTGTTTGACATAAGCAGGTTTCGCTGAAGGTGTCGATTTTGGCGTGGAGATTGTTGCAAGATAGGTTACCAACTAAAAACAACCTTGTGAGCATCATCCAGCAGGATGCGGCCAGGTGTGTGGTAGGGTGTGGCCACTAAGAAACAACATCTCATTTGTTCATCCAGTGTAATTTATTTAGTTCTTTGTGGCAGTATATCAGGTCTTGGTTAGGTGTAGCGGGTGCTGATCCTTGCTCCATTAGCGACCATTTCACCCAATTTATTCATTGCACATGTTATATATTCAAGGAAATGCAAATCTTTTCTTCAACTCATTTGGCTGTTGGGAGTTTGGTTAGTGTGGAATGAACGAAACAACAGGCTCTTTAATAACATCCAAACCCCAGTGGTTCAGATTCTAGATAAAGTTAAATTCCATTCATATTGGTGGCTAAAGGCTAAAAATGTCATTCGGACCCTATGGTTTGTCTGAGTTTCGACTGACCATTGTATTTGTAACTATGTTTTGACACTTGGCTTGATGGAGTGGTCCCGTTAGTACACCTTGTGCTAGGGATATTACACTCCAGTGTTAATATATTCCATTTTTTCTTCTCGTAATTCACATAAATTGTAAATAATTAATTTGTTAAGTTTTTTTTTTTAGTTAGTGCCTGTTGTGGTTGTCATTAGTGTTGACTTTCTTGGATATTTTTGATCAGATTACAACTTGAGGTTACTTTTTGAAATTAATTTAATATTATTACACATGTGTTGTTAATTATATATTTTTTTATATAACTATTGACTAAATATGCATGGATATTGCTATTAAAAAATATAATATGCATAAATAGTTATTCTAAAGAAATTTAACCAAATACATTAATATTTGTTAATCAGTATAATTAGACCAGAAATATGATGTCAAAAAAAAAAGACCAGAAATATGTATACGTAGTCTTTACCTGTTGCTGTTGATGATGTTATTGTTGTTGTTAGAGATGCTATTCAAGTTAGTTGTTAACATCGCCATTTGGGCAGCCAAAGCATTGAGGGCCGGGGTAAGAGCTGCGACAACCTTTACTTTCATCACCGGTTGATCTCTCATGGCTGATCACGTAAGAAAAAGAACAAGAGAAACCTGTTACCAACTGACGTAGTCGGAAGCGTAGGCTAGCAAGCGCTAAACCTAGATTAAAAAGAAACAAGTTTGCAAGCGACAAACTTGTGAAAATAAGGTTCCGAAATCCATCGTAAATTGAGAAAACTCTCTAAACTATTATTGAATGAATAAAAGTTGTCTCTTAGACTACAACTGTTAAGATTAAATAGGTAAATAAACCGAAAATAACAAAGTGACACAAAAACAAGAAATTACTAAAATTAGGCTAAAGTAAAAATACTAAGGAAACCCTCCTACATCAAAACTTCTTTCTCAATTCATACTTTTCAGTTTTTATGACTAGATATTTTTTCTTCATTTCCATTTCAAATTGTTTTCTGGACTTTATATCAATGAGGTGATCGTAATTCGGTATATAAGACTAGTGATTCAGGCAATCCAATGAGTTGGAGGTCCTGGTTTCAATTCCGGAATAAATAAATAAATTTCTCTAATCTTTAGAGAGAGCAATAATTGTGTTGATAATTTTGCCTCTCATGGGACTTATGTTCTGCTTGGGTTTTGGCTTTGGTACCTGAAGCCTTTTTTTTAGTACGTCACTAATTGTGTTGATGTCTTTGCATGTCTTATTTTATTTAAAAAATGAAGAAAAAGGCCATGAAATTCATTATTTTATGTAATGATCCTTCCATGTTTGCAAAAAATATGAATGAGGGATAGAAATTTCATAGCATCTTATGGTTCTGTCCAAGAAAAACTACAAAACCTGCATATTCATCAAGTTTGTTAAAATTGTGAGTTAAATCATGAATCGAATTCCACGGGTTTAGATAACAACTTCAAATTCGAGAAACTTGGAAATCCAGACCAGACCAGGCTGGACTCAAAGTGAACTGGGTAAACTCAAGTAAACTCAAAATTTTTAGTAGAGTTTTCGGTCTTTTTTATCCTTTCTCTCCTCAAATTTCACATTTGGTTCCTATTTTTCTTTCTTATTATTATTTTGTTCATATCAGTTTTTCTTCATTTATAATTGAGTTGAATTTTTTATACATTTATATATGTTATGTCTGGATATACTATTTTCAATATTTTCTTGTGTCAAAGAGCCTAACAGATACTAAGAGAATTGATGTGAGTTCGACCCCGCGCCCCCTACATATATTTTAAGAGATGAACTGTACAATCATAAGAGTCTGGTTTACGAGTCATCTCGATTGTCACAACGTCAATGCTCGTCATCTGCAGATCACAGAGGAAAAATGTGGAACCAAGCCCGATTAAAATACAAGGAGAAATAATATCGCTCAACCATCCATAATATCGCTAGTAATGCATCTGGTTAAATCAACATACAAGTCATACATACATGGAGAAATTAATGAACATTGAACACTTCAAAGTACCTGAAAGACCGATGAATTTAGTGCTGCGAAGGATTCAATGCTTTCAAGCTTGTTTGAATTGCCATGTTGAGGCAGAGTTGATTGATTTTTTAAACCGAAACTTACAATGGGGTTTACATATACTTCTATACTTACTTCTAAAGCAAGCAATAAATAAAACAAAAGTAATTATGTTATACTTTTTTGAGTAAAACCAAGTTCACTTAATTTATTTTGTTATATGGTATGCCAATTGCATTGATTCGACACGGTCCTGATGCAGCAGTGTCAAGAAGTGAAGTGAACTTAAGCAGCTTAGGTTCAAAATTAGTTGATACCAACACTCGAACCACCCCTCTATGATAGAGTTTAAAATTCTAAACACCATTTTCCTTTTTTTGAATTTTGAACCACCGGAATGTGTACGCGCACTTGTGGCATTGCAAAATTATCATGGGCAGGAGCGGCAAGGTAGTGGCGGAGATAATTTTCCTTCCGAGGTTAACCACTTGCATTCAGGTACGCCTTTTCGGAGAAAATCAAAATTATTATGTGAAACCCTATATTTTAATAGTGTACTTCCTCCGTTTCTAAATAAATGTAGCCAACCGCTTCCCACATACCTAACATTTATGGCAAAAGTTGATATTTTTAAAATATTCATCTAGACAAATCAAACATCTTATATACTAACATTTGTATTTATATATTAGTAAAAAAATATATGATCAAAGTAGATCACATGAATAGTAAACATGGTCAAACAACGTATATTTAGGAACGAAGGGAGTAATTGTTTTGGGTATCCAATGACATTAAACAAAACACCATATGCTAACTATTAGTAGTGTTGTTGCAGTAGATACATATTATACTAATTATCATGGTTTAGTGGAACTAACCTTTGGAAGGAACAACTACCAATAATTAAGCCATACCTTTGAAACTTGTCTGAATTCTTTTTCTAAACCGACATGATGTTACATATAATATGATGAATTTTTTTTCTAAACAACTAGTAGTATGTTTATTAGTATTACATTACAATAATATGATAGTGCTAATTATTATTGTTTATAGGAGCCAACTTTGAAAAGTTACACGACAACTTTAATTATTTTAATTAAGAGATATCTTTGAAAACATCAAATTTTGTATAGCCATCTCCAATCCAGATATTGATTCGTTTCTATTCTCATACGTACTGCAAATGGCTGATGTTTTACTTAGAACCGTGATTCAAAACCTCGGATCTTTTGTTCAAGAGGAGCTTGCATCCTTTTTGGGTGTTGGGGAATTGACCCAAAAGCTATCCGGAAATCTCACTGCAATTCGTGCTGTCCTCAAAGATGCTGAAGAGAAGCAAATAACAAGTCATGCTGTGAAAGGTTGGCTGCAGAAGTTGGCTGATGCTGCTCATGTTCTTGATGATATATTGGATGAATGTTCAATAAAATCCAAAGAACATGGAGACAACAAGTGGATCACCCGTTTCCATCCTACAAAGATTTTGGCTCGTCGTGGCATTGGTAAGAGGATGAAAGAGGTTGCTAAAAAGATTGATGTTATTGCTGAAGACAGGATGAAGTTCGGATTACATGTGGGGGTCATGGTGCGTCAACCAGAAGATGAAGACTGGCGGCAAACTACCTCTATCATCACCGAGTCCGAAGTATATGGAAGACACAAAGATAAAGAACAAATTGTTGAGTATCTTCTGAGGCATGCTAGCAACAGTGAACATCTCTCTGTCTATTCCATTGTTGGTCTAGGTGGATATGGAAAAACAACACTAGCTCAATTGGTCTACAACGATGAAAGCGTAGCCACCCATTTTGATTTGAAAATATGGGTTTGTGTTTCAGATGATTTCAGCATGATGAAAATCCTACATTCTATCATAGAATCTGCCACAGGACAAAATCCTAATCTCTTGTCTTTGCAATCAATGCAAAAAAAAGTTCAAGAAGTTTTGCAAAGCAAAAGGTATTTACTTGTACTGGATGATGTGTGGAACGAAGAACAAGAAAAATGGGATAAGTTGAAGTATTTTTTGAAGAGTGGAAATACAATGAAAGGTGCATCTGTTTTAGTCACAACACGACTTGAGATTGTAGCATCCATCATGACAACTCACCCTGCTCATCATTTGGCAGGTTTATATGATGATGACATTTGGTCATTATTTAAACAACATGCTTTTGGACCAGATGGGAAAGAGCATGCAGAGCTTGTCGCAATCGGCAAGAAGATAATTAGAAAATGTGTGGGTTCACCTCTTGCTGCTAAAGTATTGGGAAGCCTTTTGCGCTTTAAAAAAGAGGAACATCAATGGCTTTCTGCAATGGAAAGTGAGTTTTGGAATTTAACTGAGGATGATCCTATCATGTCTGTTTTGAGACTAAGCTACTTTAATTTGAAATTGTCCTTGAGGCCATGTTTTACTTTTTGTGCTGTTTTTCCTAAGGATTTTGAAATGGAGAAGGAAGAACTGATTCAACTTTGGATGGCTAATGGACTTGTTACATCTAGAGGAAACATACAGATGGAGCATGTTGGTAATGAGGTATGGAATGAATTATACCAAATATCATTTTTTCAAGAAGTTAAATCAGATTTTGTAGGTAACATTAAATTCAAAATGCATGATTTGGTTCATGATTTAGCCCAGACCATTATGGGAGAAGAATGTGTGGCTTTTGAAGTTTCAAATTTGACTAATTTTTCAGTTAGAGTTCACCATATAAGTTGCTTTGATTCAACAGGAAAATTTCGCTACAACATGATTCCTTTAAAAAAGGTTGAATCCTTGCGAACATTTCTTGAGTTGAACCCAGCCTCCAAAAATTCAGACGTGCTTCCAGCAATCATTCCCCTCCGAGCTTTATGTACAAGTTCTTATCAACTCTCAGCATTGAAGAATTTAATGCATTTGAGATACTTGGAACTTTACCAAAGTAAGACCACAACCTTGCCTGGGTCGGTTTATAGGTTGATGAAATTGCAAACACTTAAACTTAAACTTTGTTGGGATCTTTCTAGTTTTCCCAAACAATTTACACAATTGCAGGACCTTCGACATCTCATGATTAAAAATTGCCCATCACTGATATGGACTCCTTTTAGAATTGGGGAGTTAACTTCTCTGAAAACATTGACTACTTTCATTGTCGGTTCAAAAACTGGGTTTGGTTTAGCAGAGCTTCACAACTTACAACTAGGAGGCAAACTACACATAAAAGGCCTTCAGAATGTGTCGAATGAAGAGGATGCAAGAAAAGCTAATTTGATTGGCAAGAAGGACTTGAATCGCTTATATTTGTCATGGGGTGATTATGCTAATTCACAAGTTAGTGTCGTTGATGCTGAGCGAGTACTGGAAGCTCTTGAGCCCCATTTAGGACTTAAGCATTTTGGGGTGCAAGGTTACGAGGGAACATATTTTCCTCCTTGGATGAGAAATAATTCTATTCTAAAAGGCTTGGTTTGTATTAATCTCTATGACTGTAAATATTGTAAGCAGCTTCCCCCATTTGGTAAATTACCATGTTTAACTACTCTTTTTGTACTTGGAATGAGAGACATAAAGTACATTGATGATGACTTGTATGAACCCTCGACTGAGAAGGCTTTTACGTCATTGAAAAAATTGACTTTGCGTGACTTACCAAATTTAGAGAGGGTGTTGGAAGTCAAAGGAGTAGAGATGTTACCCCAACTTTTACACTTAGATATAAGAAATGTCCCCAAACTTACGTTGCCATCCCTTCCATCTGTTGAGTCACTTTTTGCTGAAGGAGGAAATGAAGAGTTATTGAAGTCCATTGTTTACAACAATTGCAATGAAAAAGTGGTTTCCTCTTCGAGGGGAATTGTTGGTAATAATATGTATAATCTTAAGTCACTTTGGATATCAGGCTTCGAGCAACTTAAGGAATTACCTGTTGAATTCAGCAATCTTAGTGCCTTAGAATCTCTTGACATTTGTTTTTGTCCTGAAATGGAGTCATTTTCGGAGTACTTGTTGCACGGTTTGAATTCTCTTCGAACTTTGTCTGTTGAACACTGCCCTAGATTTAAATCCCTGTCCGAGGGTATGAAACACCTAACTTGTCTTGAGACACTTAAAATTATTGACTGTCCACAATTCGTTTTTCCACATAACATGAGCAGTCTAACTTCCCTTCGTCAATTGGATATCTGGGGGGGTAATGAAAGCATACTAGACACCTTAGAAACATCATTCTCTAATATCTCATCACTGCAAAATTTGTCTCTTGTTGATTTTCCTTCTCTAACATCCTTGCCGGACTGGTTGGGTGTCATGACTTCTCTTCATACATTACAAATCATTGGGTTTCCAAAGTTAAGTTCACTGCCAGACAACTTTCAGGATCTCCGAAATTTGAAAAAGTTAAGCATTTTTTATTGCCCTATGTTGGAGAAGAGATACAAGAGAGGAATAGGTGAAGATTGGCATAAGATAGCTCACATTCCTGAATTTAAATTCGAATATGGTCCCAAACCAACATTTTGTGGTAATTTATTCAATGAATCTCTATTTATTCCTTTCTCTTTTTTCTAACTATATCAGATATGTTATGATTCTAGACTTATATTGAATAATGGGTGCAGGGAATATCTTATAAACATGGGACAAATACGTCCCTCACTGCGATTACTTGCCCAACAACAATGAATTTGACCGGATGACTGAATGCGTCTATGTCGATACAGATGTGTAACACTCTTGTCTTCATTCTTTAGTGTTTGAAAAATCTCATCCTATATGCCAAACAACAACATTGATCATATGTTAAATTGTTTCTTATCCTTTCCCAACACGGGATACTTTGGCTAAAAAATAAATTAACAAATTTTGTTATGTAACTTAGTTGGTAGAAACATTGCACTATATATGCAGCAGAATTCAAATTTTGGATTTTCTGCATATTCACCTTAAAGGTAAAATTCTAGTCATTAGGAAAAAAAAAATATATTAACAGGTTTTACTCATTACAATATGTATTGATACAAACCAATACAATAAACATATATTTATTGTTATTTAGTTTTCTTATTTTATCGCAATATCGAAAATAGTGTCATTTTTTAAACTCAATATTTTTATTTTTCAAGTATCAATATTTTATTTCGTAAAAAAAAAATCAATTTTATTTTAGTAATTCTAGAAGACTTTATGGCCGTTGCTTTTCGAAATAAGGATATCAAAAAGATGATGCCGATATTGAAGAATAATAATAAGCAGTATGAGGACTTGATCAACAAGTGCAGGGATCCTGAGAGTTACGGCGAGGACTCTAACGAAGAATATGACAGCATTGATGATATTATCGATGCTGATGCATCGATCACATGGGAAACCGTTAACAAGAAGTTCAAATGGCTTGTGGCAGTTAGGAGAAGGAAGAAAACTGGAAAGTTTGAACAAGTTGATCACATCTTACCTACCAATCAAAATTGGCTAAAACACCTGCACAAGAGCTGCAAATTCTTTTTAGTGTGGTTTCTGCTCAGTTTGATGTTAATTCAAGCCTCATTGGTGGGCATGTGCTTATATATGTGTGGAAAAAATGTGAGCAGAATATTCTAGCGCAGCAACCAAACATAAAGGCTGATGATTCAGTTGAGCCAGATTAGAATTAAACTAAGAAAGGGTCCGACTATAACGTACCAATTCGTGTTTGGGGAAGCTTAGTTGATTTCTTAGAAAACAGAAATGCTGAGTTTTACCAGAGCCTGCAATGCATAGATTCTTACACGCGTGAATATGTTGAGAGGCTCCAGGATCAACTGATGTTTGTTGTTCTTGCACAGAAGGTCCAGGAATATCTTGTTCAAAGGTTCTTCTAATGTTGCCTTATCGAGGGTTAAACTCATTTACTACAAACCTCAAGAGGTTTAAGAGGCAATGAGAACATTGGCTGACCCGGACAACAGCAGGACCGTGATTTGTTGCTTATGAGTCATTTGCAAGAAAATGGTCACCACATGGATGTTTCAACATAGAAAATGGCTATGTCACAGTTAGGCCTATGTGCTTTTCCTGCTGGGCTGGTTTCTGAAGCACATGACTGTCTGTCTGAACTTTATTCCGGTGGAAGGTTCAAAGAATTGCTCGCACAAGGAGTTGTGCGGAGTCGTTATCAAGAAAAGACTCCAGAACAGGTACTAAACCCCATCTTTTTTAAAAAGTATGTGCTTACAATATATGATAATATATAATTTAATAGATCGAATGTCTCTGTTCAAAGAAATTCGTGTTTGATTTTTCATAGAAATGATTTAAAATCAATACTGATCTGAACTGTAGTTTAGGCATATTATTTCTCTTTACATGGTTGATCAGTTTTGAACAGAAATTTGATTTGAATATTAGCTGCATATTGCCCTTTTCTCTTTTCTGCTGAATTAATTACATTTGAAATTTTGTCAAGCTCTGTATTTTATGTGATTACATTATGCGTTAAACATCATAAAGGCCTGAACACCTTGTTCCTATGGATTAATCAATGCTTAATTTCTTTAGAAGCAACCTTCTCAGTTTCCCCATGTTCCTCTTCACCACCCTTCACCTCCAAACTCTCCAAAGGCGTTTCACAATCCACCCCTTGATCCGTATGTGACATTTCCAGATTCCTTGTCAAGTACATCCTGTACTCTGCATTCCATGGTGTGTACCTAACGAAAACAGCAACAACCAATACAAAATTTATCAATTAGTAACAAAAATAGAGCAGAATTGTCAATTTCACACCCAGAAAACACCATCCTCACATTAATCCTCTAAAACTTCAAAATATTACAATTAATTTTTCCTCAATCTTTCAAAAGCACACAAATTGACACTAAATTCACAAGTAATGACACCAAGGTATTGCATTTAGTGACAACTTATTATATAAATAGGGACGTCACTTAATATTATACACCACCAAATTGAAACTATTTGCAGCAAAATAACTCAAATTTACACTTGCAACAATTATATAATTAACGACATTGAAAGTGTTTATGAAATTTTCAAAGTTAATGATTTGACGTCAAAAAAGAGAACATAATCATAAGCATATTACAATCAATATCACAGGTACTAAATCATTGATTTTGAACCTTTAATCTTTGAACTCTTAACTTTTATTCGTGGGAAGGGAAAAAGTAAGAAAAAACCCTTAAGAGATTCACTACAAGAAAATCAGTGATTTGCTACAAAATTAATAGTAGCTAAATCGTAGTTAATTTCTAGTTAAACTCATTTAGCTACTGTTTTGTTGGGAATTAGTTGCCATATCGGCCATAGCATGGATTGGGCGGCAAATTATCTAGCAAAATATTCCCTAGCTAACTAATAAAAATAAAATCCTAGCGACTTTCAAACTAATTTGTAGCAATATAGTGTTCAAAAGTTTATGATTCGCAACTATTTCGCTAGGATATTGCTTAAATAGT
>Ga0228711_1011737_pt1 | contig 11015 bp, 5 predicted proteins | sample MedpolnodulmetaG_2_FD_177996 | JGI IMG/M metagenome (GOLD analysis project Ga0228711, IMG submission 177996) | Root nodule microbial communities from Medicago polymorpha collected in Santa Monica, California, United States - brown nodules | ecosystem: Host-associated > Plants > Roots > Nodule...
TTTACACCTCTCAGAAGATTTGTTTCTTCCCTAAGGAGTTGAAACACTTCCCCCAAGGCCAATGATACCGCAGTTTCTGCCATTTCAATCGCAGTTGCTGCTACCTGCTACCTTGCAATTAGGTGTTGTGATTGGGATAATCTGTATATATCATTCTAGCTAGTATAATTTTTTCTCTCTTCTTGTTTTTCTTTCAATAGTCTTTTTCCTCTCTATATCCTATCTGTTAATGGTGTCAAGGAAAATCAAACTTCCAAAGTCAATAGATAGGATTGCCAATATAATTTGTTCTCAGCCTAGGATAGTAATGTGGTGATGAAACATGATTATTTTATCAAGTTGGTAATGCTGGCAGACAGTGGTTTATGTGTGAAAAGATTTAATACTCCGTAATTCCAGTACTACATTCATGTGACGTATTATTGTTTTTATTTTTAGGGTCCTGTTAACGACCGACACTCTTTAAACATTCTAAAATAAGTCAAGTATTTCGTTTTTTTATGCATTGAATACATGTATTTTCATAAATACTTACCATCTATGATTCTTTAAAAGTGTCCCTAAACACTCGTTAACATTTCTCTTCTTTTTTTTAACGTTATTGTTAATGCTACTCCCTTAAAATTCAACATGCTTAATTAATAATTCATAAAGAATAACTCTTCATTTTATTTCCCAAAATATCACTCTCTTCAAGGTATATAAAAATAACAAGTAGACTATCCTAAGTTTCTCAATTGATGATTTATTCGTTAATAGAAAATATAAGATTGACATTAAACTAACTCTATCTGCTTCTCTCATACATACACGAAACAGTTTTTATTTTGTTTCTAACCACGTTGCATCTGATTTGTCATCCACTGTGACATAAATTAATGATAAACATTGTTGAAGATTTATAATTATTTGATAATCTATGAATTATAAATTTCTTGCAAGCTACTTATTATATTAAACATAGTTTAAGACTCAAGGTCAGGGGCCACATCCTATAAGATAATTTTTTATGGTTTTAATAATAATTACCTAATAAAACAGATAATAATAATAATAATAATAATTAGTGGGTGGAAACTTTCAAATAACCTTATCTTATGTAGGTAAGCGTTTTTAACTATAAAAATAAAAATAGTCTCTGGAATTGGCCCCAACTTTATCTTAAACTAAATTTAGACCCGTGCTAACCCGCTGTTTGTTGCTGTATTTTTTGTATTTACATCGACATTTTGAAAATGAAGTGTTTGCAATTAATATTTACTTTTGAAACAGATGATGACAATTATTAATTTTTTAGTTATTTATTTGTGAAATAGTTGACGCAAAATATAATGTAGAGTAAATTACATTCTCCTTCCCTTAGGGTCCGTTTGGTTCGAGAGTTTTGGAGGGGAGGGATTGGCCCCAACTTTTATTATTATTATTATTTTATTATATTTTTTTTTAAATAACTTTTATTATTATATTATCTATAACTCTTATTTGTTACATCTAAAACCACTTCTACTACTACTTTGTTGATGTCAACGGCCTTATTATTATTATTATTATCTTATTTTAATTCAACTTATTATTGCTTGTTGATCATTTTTTTTTAATGTTAATTCACCGGTCATGTCTTGTTGTGGAAAATATATGAGTCAGTTTGAGATAAAATACGCAGCTTAGATGTGTGTTTGTCATTGGTTGGTCTCTGAAATTGTAAAATCAAGTAGTTTCTTTTATTTAATTAAGTTTAAGGGTAAAACAGTAAAATAATTTTAAAATCCCTCCCCCTCCCCTCCCTTCCCCTTGCGAACCAAACACGTTTTTAATTAAAATATCTCCCCTCCCCTCCCCTCCGTTAAAATCCCTTCCCTTCCCTCCCCTCCCCTTCCCTCCTAATTCTCGAACCAAACGGACCCTAAGTCTTACAAGAAAAAAAACATGAGAGCGCAAGAGAGAGAGAGGCGGTCGGCCTAGGGCATACCGACGACCACCGCGTTGGGGCTTTTCTCCGGTTGAGAGATGCAATGGGGGGGATTGGAGTCCAGCCAGGGTGGCAGATATAGGGGGGGATAAGGGAGATTGGTCTGTGGTGCGGTCTAGGAAGAGGAAAGCGACGGAACAGGAATTCAGAGGACAGGACAGGTTTCAAGTATCAGATGGGCAAGGAGGAGTGGATAGGGTTGAGGGACACATTCGGCAACAAGGTTCATGTAGGGTTTACAACACAACAACATGGTATCAACATGAGCAAGAGGGCTTTCATGACAATAGGGTTTCCAACAAGTATGGAGGTAGGGATTTCTTCGGCTGAATGGCATGGTTCAGGAGTTTTATCGCGAGTAGGGAAGGAAGGGGACAAGGCAGCATTTTATGTAACCAATTTTCCAGATCAATTACCATTGTTCCGATTGAGACAAGCGTTTGAAGTATGTGGCATTATGACTGATATTTATATAGCTCGTCATAGGAATCCTCGTGGGCAAGAATTTGGCTTCGTTAGGTATGTTAATGGTAAGAATAAGGAGAAGTTGGCTGAGGCATTGAATAATGTTTGGATCAATAACAATTGTGTCTGGGCACGCGAAGCCAAATTCTATAGGTTTGCTCATAAAAAGCAAGCTGAACATGCTCGGCCAATATCTGTTACTAAGAAGAGAAAAGATGCACTTGTCAAGCAATCAGTTGGTTTTATGAAAAAGATTGCTCAAATGTCGAAAGTTGATCGTAAACAAATTCTTCATTTTTTGAAAAACCAAAAGAGGAGTAAGAAGGAAAGCAAGGGTAAATGTCAATCAACACAAGCACATACCTCAACTTCTGAATCTTCAAAAAACTCAAATTCATCGGTCAATAATGATTGGGAAAATTGGGTTATTCTTCATGGAAAGACTCAGGTGATGGTGGATGATGTTAAGGCAATTAGAAAGATGGTAGGACTGAAATTTAATTGTGATACCGCTAATAGTTTTAATTTGTTAACGAAGGAGGGGAGAAAGGTGTTGGGTATTTGTATTGCCTGCATTATTGCTAAAACAAATATTCTTGTTGTGTAAGTTGGAACCAATGTTCCAACATGTGGTTAGGCATCTCTGTAAGATGTTGGATACAATGTTCCAACATCCTGGCACGATTCAGTGTGTCTGGGTTCATGCCTATTTGTACGCGTGCCCTTTATTGTTTAAGGAAACAATATTTCCTTATCTTATTGACCAAGCAACAAGCATATCTTTACAGGAATCAACTGTGGAATATTTCTAAAGCAATATTTTTATTTTAGGAAATATTTGTTATTGGTTGGAACAATCCTATAAATGTTCCGACATTTTAGGACTTTCCATATTTGTTTATGACTCTTGTTTTGCAGATTAGCTGAACCGATCTGCTTTGTGTTGAAGCCTAACAAAAATATTTAGCCCAAGCTGCTTCAGTATATAAGGGAGACTTCAAGACCTAATTGATCATTCAAGCCATCATACTAAAAAGTTTAGATTTTTAGGGTTTTGAGTCTACATGTGCTCTACTCTTGTATCGTTTGTGATGCAAGTTTAGAACCTTTTGTGAGCCTTTCTTGTATCCTCTGTGATACTTGTTTAAGACTGTGTGTGTGAGTTTGATACACTTCTGTACTACACCGAAGTTGTGAAACAAGGTGTTAGTTGTTTGTGTTTGAAGGTAATTTCATGCTTGAGTTTGTGTTTAGGTCACAAGGGATGTGACTGACCATTAGGATAGTGAGATGGGATCTCACATCTAGGAGTTCATAGGTTGAAATCAATACGGGTAGGTCCTAGGTCTTTAGTGTAAACGAGGAGTTTGCTGAGAGCTATAGAATAAGGACTACACTAGTGGATTTCCTTCCTGGCTTGATAGCCCCCAGAGTAGGTGTGTTTTTCACCGAACTAGGTCAACAAACTCACTGTGTTCTTTACTTTCTTGTCGTTTATATTTCTTGTTTTTTATTTCGGTTTGTTGCTTGATGTTGAAATAGTGAACTGAACATTGCAAACGTTAAACCATCGTACATAACATATTAAAACAAGTGTGCTAGAATTTCAATTGGCATCAGAGCAAGCACCCTGCCTGTTTTAGGGTGAGCTCCAAGGAAGTTTATTTCTAGCCTGATGGACAACGAAGGAGGATTTGTGAATAGACCACCTATGTTTGATGGATGAAACTATGACTATTGGAAATCATGTATGAGTGCCTTTCTCAAATCTATTGACATCAAAACCTGGAAGGCAGTTCTGAAAGGTTGGGAACATCCTGTGGCACTTTATGCAGATTGTAACAGGACATATGTCTTGAAACCAGAAGAAGAATGGACAGCTACTGAAGATGAACTGGCTCTTGGAAATTCAAAAGCATTGAATGCACTGTTCAATGGTGTAGACAAGAATATGTTCAGACTGATCAAGCAATGCACTGTGGCAAAGGATGCCTGAGAGATCCTCAAAACAACACATGAAGGTACAACTAAGGTAAAAAAATGCAAGACTGCAACTTCTTACTACCAAATTTGAAAATTTGAGAATGCTGGAGGATTAAAGTATACATGACTATCACCTAAATATTCTTGATATTGTCAATGCATTTGACTCACTTGGAGAGAAAATTCCTGATGAAAAGCTTGTGAGAAAGATCCTCAGATCTCTACCTAAGAGGTTTGACATGAAAGTCATTGCAAAGAAGAAGCTCAGGATATCCCTAATATGAAGATTGATAAACTAATTGGATCTCTTCATAATTTTTAAATTACGATCAGTAACAGGGAAGAAAAGAAAGAGAAAAGCATAACTTTTGTTTCAAACGATGATGCTAAGAATTCTCAGGAAGAGTATGAATCTGATGAAAGACTCTCTGAAGCAATTACACTTTTTGGAAAAGAATTCAACAAGGTTCTGGAACAAGCTAAATGGAGACCAAGGTCAGATGGTCAGAACATCAGACACAACTTTAATGAGCAAGTAGATGATATGAGTAGAGAAGGAACTGATGATGAGAAAAGTCATTCTAAAGGAATTCAGTGTCATGAATGTGAATGATATGGTCACATTAGGACAAAATGTACCACTTTTCTCAAGAAACAAAAGAAAAGCCTGACTATTTCTAGTTTCAATGAAGATGTGTCAGAAAGAAATTTTGAAAACGAATTCACTAAGCAAGTGAATACGTTGACTGGTAGAGTCTCTTCTGACACAGAATCATGTGATGAAGGGTTAGTTTATGATGAGCCAGTTGCCTCCTATAAAGGATTATATGCCAGAAGTGCAGAGATATGCTAGATGCTAGAAGAACAGGAGAAGGTAAATAGTCAACTACTGGCTGAAAGAAGTAATCATTTGGCAAATATCTCTGAACTTAATGATGAGGTAAGACTCTTGAAATTCCAACTGGAAAATATTAAGAAACAGGTGAAAATGATGATAACTAGCACTAGCACTCTCGATAAGATTTTAGAAGGACAAGTTAAAGAGAATCCAAATGGTATAGGGTTCGATTACAATCCTTTGAATCAGAAACAACAGAATCGCCACTTTGCTTATGCACTAGAAGACCATGGGATGATAAGGAAAGAAAAGCAGGACATCAGTAGTGTTGTTGCTACAGGAAGAAATATTGTTTCTTCGAAGAAGATAATGTTGCAACATTCAGAAAAACATCACTACCCTAGGAATAAAAAAGTAACTCGCACTTGGATCTGTCACTACTGTAAGAGAAAAGGTCATATAAGACCTTTATGTTTTAAGTTGCATGGTTATCATGATCAATCAGGACACAAATCAAGAGACCTTAAAAGGAAGAATGTGAAGAAAAACTGGATGCCAAAATGCAACAATGTTGGACTAATGGTCCACACATCTCTGGGAACATCATCTAGTGATATCTGGTACTTTGACAGTGGATGTTCCAGACATATGATTGGGGAAAAATATTTCTTTGATAATTTGAAATCATCTAATAGAGGAAATGTTATTTTTGGTGATGGGAGCAAAGGAAGAGTTCAAGGGATTGGAAATATATGTAGTGATGAATCACCTAAATTGGAAGATGTGTTCTTAGTCAAAGGACTAGTATCCAACTTGATTAGTATCAGCCAACTGTATGACCAAGGATTGGAAGTAAAATTTAACAGAACTGAATGTTTTGTGACTAATCAAGAAGGAAAGGTGCTAATGAGAGGTATTAGATCTAAGAATAATTTCTATAAGTGGATTTCCCTTCAACAGGATCAGTTCCTTGAACAAGCTAAAATGTTGGTGGAAAGGTTGGAACATCAGAAGATTCGTAAAGGTTATAACAGCACACACAGTGACAATTTGAATAATTGGAGAAGAATTCTTTTGAAAGAAAATCACATAAATAAACAAAATCACTCTATTAGGAATCCTGCTGAAATGGAAAGTTCTACTAAAAATCCTTTGCTTGATGAATGTACAAGAATATTAAAGAAAATAGAAAAGTTAAGGCATAGACTTGGCATTTCACTGCAAAAGAAGTTAAAGCAGTTAACTTATGACAGGCGTGCAATAATTTTTCCTATCTCTCTCTCCTTAGTGGTGCATGCCATTTCAGGAAGTTTCTTTCGTTTCCTCCTTCAACTCCCAACTAAGCGCAATCATCTCACCCAGAACCCTAGTCTGCATTCTTCTCTCTCAAAGTTTCTCAAAACCATTTACATTCCTTCCCTGATAACAAAACTCCATCACTTTCCTTCTGTCTCTGAATTTTGTCTTTCACACCAGTTCACTATGAAAACCAAATCAAGCATTCCTCTGGTTAAAAAGACTGTCTCTGATGCAGACGCATCTACTCCTATAAGGGTTAAGCCCATCTCCACCGTTGCTCCTGCCTTAATCAAAAAGAAAAACACTCTCAAACCTGTTGCTAATAAGAAATCCATGAAGAAGTGTGATTCGAAGAATGCACAAGCAGAAACCTCTATTCAAGAAGGCAAGAAAAACAAGGGCAAAGAGGAGCTCAAGGACCTATCTGATGTCTCAACTCATGCTGAAGAGAAATCTACTTCAGGTCCTGTTATAGGTAATCCTGATGAAACCCTTATTTCCAATATTCCTGATGATGGTAGAAAACTAGGGTTAGAAGATTTAAATGATACGATAGATAGTACTGAAAACATGGACATAGATGCTGGTAACGAAACAAATGTCAATGACTCTGTTTGTCAAGATCCTGATAATATTGTTTGTCCAAATCCCGACATATGGGTCAAATCTTAATAACAAATAAATCCAACAAAAACATAGAGACTGACGTTCTAATTAGAGCCTAATCTAAGACTCCAAGAAACGATAACGGAGATTAGCTCCCGCTATCCAAGCACTCACCAAAAGCAAACTACTCCTGCACTCCGTCTACCCATTCATACAAACAGGTAGGCGGACAAAACCACTGGGGTAAGCTTCACATCAATCATAATCAACATAAACAATTTGACATAATGAATCAAATTAAGTCTCAATTAATTATCAGGAGAAATTAACTTTTAGATGCCAACCGAACATCTCATGTAAGAGTGCACCTCCTCTTACGATTCAACTATGTAAAAGTACACCTCCTTTTACATTTCTCATATGACTCGATGTGATTTATGATGCATGGACATACAAGCAAAGACCTAATAATGCAAAACTTTCAACATATACATCCATCAACAACAATGTAAAAGTACACCTTAATTTACATTGATGAACTCCAACAACAATTGCATTATCAAGTATTTACGTCCACACAATCAACAATTCACAATTCAAATAAGAGTCTTTGCCATGTTATCAACAAACATCAACATTAACTACATAATATGGCTCAACAACTTCATACACTTCCTCACAATTCAAGTAAAGGAGAAAATACGACACTTTATGATAACATCATATTCAACACCTAACAATCATTCACATATCTTCATTTAATCATATAAAGTCATTCACCAAAGATTGATAAGGTAATCGGCTTTAAGGAACCATTTTCAACAAAGTCTGTATCAAGTAGCAAGACGGCCAACATTGATACTTTTCAAACCAAAGTAACTTGTTCAAGTTTGAAAACCTACAACTCGGTCTTAATTAATCATATATGTATGAGCATAGGCCACTTACGAACTATCAAGAATTAGTTCAAAGATTAGCCTAAGTTCGTATGAGAAAATCCCAAATTCACGTATTCCACAATCCCACCTGAAAATCAAGTTTGGCATGATTAAGACATTAAACCATCCTTACATGTCTTGTCTAAGTCTATATGACCAAGCTTGTAATCCTTTTAATTCACAAAAGTTCATTTTCCAACAAAATCCGAAAAACCGAAACGACACACTTACAAATTTCAAACCATTTGGAAAATCTAAGTTTCAACAAAGCCAATTGTGTTCTAGTAGAAAAGTGAGTGAAAAAAGCAAAAGAACACTACAAAACGATCACATCGGACCCCTACACGACTGCCCCCAAGCACCCGGACACGGAACAACGTTCCCGTTGTCCTGTCCTAGGTGCCTGACGCTAGAGGTGCAGCGCCTAGCGCTAGCACTCTGACTGTGGGCACCTAGCGCCCTGCCTCAGGAGCTGACCTTCTGGAAGCGGGCGCCTAGCGCCCTACCTCAGGCGCAGCGCCCCGACAACGCGCGTTTTTGCGTGTTTCGGCCACGGGTCTTCGCCATTTTCGCCCAAAATCGAAGAGTTAAGTCCCCCATTCATCAAAAGTGATCCAAGACATGACCCGAGGCTCTAACACATCGAATACACTCGTTTCACGGCATTTGAATAAGTTATGAAATTGTTTAAAAGCTATTTTCTCAAAACACAAGTTTTCAACAACAACCAAATTCAACTCTTCTCAATCCAACTACAACAACTTCAATCATAACTCATACCCAAACCATGATATGAGATTATCAACAACAATCAACAACAACCACCACTTATAATCATGTATTCAATCACAATTCAACAACATCATGTCATAATTCCTCAATTGAGCATAATTCATCAATCATACTCAAACATCTCACTAAAACTAGAGCACGAATTTCGTAAGTTCATGATAATCACTTATTCAATTAAGCACTTATGCATATAACTAGAGAAGGAGCTACAAATAAGAGATTATGATTGAAATCTAACCCCCCTTACCTCAATAACCAATAATCCTACCAAAAGCTTCAATTAAGCTCCTATAATTCCTAGCTCCTCTTGGTTCTTCACGCTTTCTCTACAACCTTCCTCTCTTCCTCTTGCCCTTCTACCTCTTCTCAAAATTTTAAAATGATAGTGTAACCCTATTTTCTTTAATGACCAATGCTTATATAGTCTCTATACATTGGGCTTAACCCTCTTAGTGTCTTAATGGACTCACAACACTTATAAACCAACCCCCAAAGTTTCTATCCACTAACGAATAATAATAACGATCACTTACCGGTTATAAAATAAATTACTACAACCCACTAGTAACTTAATAAAATAATGGTTCTCACTTGAAACGTTAAAAATAATCCTCACCATAATTACTAATTTACCCTTACTCACAAAATGACCAAAGTACCCTTCTAATACCGAAAACCCATTAAAATGCACACATAGGCAATTAATCACATACAAGCATAATTAAATACACATAAAAACAATTAAAATTAAATCTAGTGAAAAAATGGGGTTTGGGAGGGTTTCCCGAGAGGAAACCTATTTTCTAGGTTCAAGAGGATCAACGCTCGCCAAGTCGAGCAAATGCTGCGCCACGACGAGAAGTGCTGAATAGCACTTGTAACAGCTCGATTTTTGCTAGAATTATTTTAATTGATTATTATGTTTGTTTATATGTGCTTGTATGCAATTAATTGTTTCTGTGTGTATTTTACTTGGGATTAGTGGATTTTTGTTTTAAAAGGGCATTTTAGTCATTTTATACTCAAGGGTATTTTGTTTATTTGGTGAGCAAGGGTAAAATAGTCTTTTTATTACGAGAATTATTTTTAGTGTTTTATGTGGGAATGATTATTTTACTAAGTTACTAGTGAGTGGTGGTAATTAATTAGAGACAGTAACTATTCGTTATTTTAACGGTTTAAGAGTGTAGTAACTCGGCAAATTAGTTGGTAAGAATATTGTGTTGGAACAAAATGCGTTTAACAAATATTACACTTAGAGTTTTGATGATAACAAGGTATTAAAAATTGTCAATTGGATATGCTAATATTTGTTCAAGTGTACCGGACAACAGACAAAAATTTGATATCTTTATAAGGTTCTGGAAGAACAAAAGAGAGTAAAGGAATCAACAAAAAGGAAGCTTGAAGCATCTGAAGAGAAGTACATCTGAAGTATAATTGCTCCTGAAGTGATGACGTCATCAGAAGCAAGTTCGTCAGAAGCATCTCATCAGAAGCAAGATCACCAAAAGCTGAAGTTCATCAGGAGATGAGAGACTTAAAGCTTCAAAGGATGGGTAATGGATTTAATCTCGCCCAGCATTGCATTAGACTGAAAGAGTGTTACAACGGCCTTTGTGAAAGAATTTGAAAGCATTGTATGCTTGTTCTATCAAGAGCGTTGACAAAGGACAATTGTACGAATTGTGTTGAGGCAAAATCCCTAATTAATTTTAAAGATAATAAACTTTAATGATTAAGATTAAATGGACTTTGATTAATTCCTTGGTATTTAACTTGTGCTCTTGAGTGTTTTACTAAGACAGGAATAGGTTTAAATCATACCAAGATATAAGAAATCAAAGGACATTAAATTCATGAACTAACTCTGAAGATCAGAATGTTAGTTCAGAATGTTTGATCAGAAGGTTGATTAGAACGTTCTGATGGTGGTACAGAAGGGTGTTCATAAGCAAACCCAGAATCATCAAGAACATGAAGAACATGCAAGTACACATGACATGAATAAAAGGTCCAGTAAAGTACATCTGCATGATTCTATCAACAATAAAGGCATGGACAAGGAACTATGTCAAAAAGATCTTTGATGTTCATCCAAGACTATGAACATTAAAGTACTAGG
>Ga0228711_1011738_pt1 | contig 11015 bp, 5 predicted proteins | sample MedpolnodulmetaG_2_FD_177996 | JGI IMG/M metagenome (GOLD analysis project Ga0228711, IMG submission 177996) | Root nodule microbial communities from Medicago polymorpha collected in Santa Monica, California, United States - brown nodules | ecosystem: Host-associated > Plants > Roots > Nodule...
CACACACACACACACACACAACTTTCTTGGACTCAATTCATCTGTGTATTGGGACGACACTATTTGTATTGTCTCGTGTTGTCTAATGAATTGAGACAGATGAATGACGATGCTAACAAAATTGATAGGTTGTAGAAGAAGAGGTGCATATGTGGAACTAGAGGTGTCAAATAGCATCGGCAGCCCAATCTAGTACCATAGTTCTATTAGGAAATGTATTTGCGGCTTATTCTAACAAAAAGTCTTGGATAGTTGTTCAATAAGCCCAATCTAGTACCATAGTTGCTCACATTCCTAAACGTTGGAAGAAGGTAGCAGTTTTCATTCAGGCAAGTGAAAGCTATTGATTATTGAGAGAACGGTTCCAAGCGTTGAAACAAAAAACTTTTATAATACTTAACTGGTGCCACTATATTATCAGTTATCAGGTGGCAGGGTTAATTTACTCTTCCAGCAAGACTTATCGCTGCTTTCTTGAGAAGCTGAATTTCTCATTTCTATTATAATATGATCATGTAAATAAAATAAAATTGTCAACTATATCGATATCTATATAATCTGTATAATGCAAGCACGAAATAGTATTTTGTATGTCTGGAAAATGGACAATTTAATGTTATTAACATTTCCGACATTTCAGTTGAGTAACTTTATGCGCTAAGATGCATAGAGCAGACTGAAGACAGCTTAAACTTTCTGATCTTGGAAGCATTTTCAACCTGAAAGATGATCTCGGTACTTGATTTTACGGTCACTTCATTCCACTCTGGTGCTGATGCTCCCACGGTTCTGTAGTCACGGAAAGTGTATAAAACTTGAAGCGTAGAAGGAGCTGCAAACAATCCCATGTTAGTTTAAGAAACATCATAATATTAGACAACAATAACATTGCAAGTATAGAAAGCCTCCCTCCTTGAATTTTTATCTTCCATAAGACAGGGGTAATTATCGGTTAAAACTACAATTTTTAGAAAAGAGTCACAGGTAACTAGTGTATTGAAAATATCAACTTCTCCGTAGAGCCGATGTTGAATGTTCTGATTCTTGATCTTGGCTCATCTATTATATAACTTAGAGAAGGATATTACTATTAGCATTTTTTTGGTGATAGACAATATATTAATAATTGTAGAAATATTTGAAAGTATGTTATGATATTATGTGAATATTCTGTTGTAACCAAAATGGATCAAGATCTGATTTGACTATGGTTTTGCCCCTAATTTCGGTTGTACCCATTGATTAGTATTAAATAAAACATTGAGGGTTAATCTCTCAAACAATTCAAACCAATCTTTGTTCCAACTTCAAGTTGAGTTGAATTAGCCATTAATTTTGTTATTAGAGCTAAATACAATTGGAATACAAAGCATAATTTATAGCGAGAAGATTACCTAGTCCAAACATGCTTGTCTTTTGGATTATCATCTGACCAACTTTTGATCTTCTAATATGTCTTAAAGCCTCAACATCCCCCTCCTTGCCCTTAAATTCAAGGAACTCTCCCAATACATACTTGCTGCCTTTCAGTTCCAATCTGCAAGCCAAACAATCTGTTGTGAGTAAAAAACCAAAATTTGGTCGTATTAAATAATGCCAACAATTATCCGAGAGTGCATTGATCCAAAAGGCAAGCACATGTGTTAGGACCTGGATGAGTGTGGGCTCAAATAGGAAAATATCTAAGCAGTTGCCCGAGCCTATTATGTAGGGTGCAATGTTATGAGAATGTAGAAAAATGAGTGCGAAGGAATATGATGTGGTAGAGAATGAGGGCTGAACAAAGTGTGTGACACATTATGTTATAAGAGGATGTGAAGAGAGAGAGAGAGAGTGAGGGTATCATCTGAACATTTTCAGTCAGAAGTTAGAGCCTAAGAGGTTTGGCAGAGGGAGAACTATCTCTTCTCAGAGGATTTCTCCGGAAACCAGGGATTTATCTTCCGTAATACTCCCTCCATCACGAATTATAAGTCATCTTGACCATTTCACACAGATTAAGAAATGTAATTAATTTTGCACCGAAAAGAAGAATTGAGTTATTTTACAAAATTACCCTTTGTTAATGGTATTGAAAAGATAAATTAGAGAATTGAAAGAAGAGAGTAATAAATAGTTAAGAGTATAATAGGAAAAATAATATTGATGTTTCATTGGTATTGTAAAGTGACTTACATTTGGGACAAATTATTTTCTCAAAGCAACTTAAAATTTGGGATGGAGGGGGTAGTTCGTTGTAATAATCAATAATTCTATTTTTCTGTTCTTTCATAAATGGGTTTTTCTTTGATATATTTACTCCCCTAAGGAAAAGTATTGTCAAGGCACCATTAACAGCATCTAAATCCAATTGCATCCAAATCCTATTGCAGGAAAATTTACTAGAAGAATAGAACATTAGAAAGATAAGAACAAATGGTAACTAACCTATCCCATATTGGAGCTGTGCTAAGGACAAATTCAAGATTCTGATGACTAGATTCTTGTGTGTCGTTCTTCCCACTAAGAAAGGTACTCTTTACCCAGCTAGAAAGCACACTCTTTGTTCCGGGCTTCAGTTGCACCAACTGTTCATGGGTAATAACTTCAGATGGGAAATCACTAGCAGGAATGGTACTGCAAATACAAGGAGAAGAACTTTTAACATATAATATATTACAAAACAAAGTAAAAAAAGAAAGTAAATTACGCAGTTTGCTTTTGACTGGATAAACCAGATGGACCAATGCTTTTTTTACATCATAAATACTGCTTGTCAATGGTTTAAACTGATGCTTACAATTTCTTCAACACATTTCCAAATTTGGATTAAACAGATGGACCAATGCTTCATTTATTGCCAAGAACTAATTAAAAAAGAATGGATTAAACATATGAATAGGAAGAATGACCGTAACAAGTCAATATATGAAGCCAAATTTGGCAAATTTTAAAGTCTTCAACAAAATAATCAAACCGTGTATTGGCAAATCATGAATTAAAAGAGAGTATCTTCTAAAGAAATTGACAATATTTACAGCAAGTACCTGTATTTCAAGGAGATTCAAAAACATACCATAATTTAGGATTTGGAAGTATAACTTTACAAGTTAGGAATCCTTTAGGTAGAACAACCCCTCTTTGTTCAAGATAGGACTCGAGGATAGAAGCCTGCTTTCTTACTTCTTCCAACTGTATACAAGTTGAGAAAACGAATTATGAAAGTTACTAATTTAGCAATCAACCCATTTTCTTCCACACCTAATACAGCCTCATAACAAAATAGGAACAAAATTAAATACAAATCACCGTTCATATGATTTAACAAACATCCAAAATCAGTTTCTAAAATCTAATTTGTGTCATCTCCCAAGAAAACCATTGCAGCAATAAAACTGTGAGTGTTCAGCATATATATGAACAAATACTGACATTCATAATTCATTCATGAGGTTCCTTACAGGTTCAGGGTAACGGTCAACTTTATGTTTTCCTGGCTTTTCACAGGCCCAACTACCATCCCCTTGAACTGTCAAAATTCCTGAGAAGTTCTTCACCGATATCACTAGTAGCTGTCTGCAGTATTAAAGTAAAAATAAATATTAAAAAAAAAAATAATACCACAAATCTATCATTCATTAACTAGCAATTGTAGTAACTGAGCTTAATGGACTCAATTTAACCCGTAATTAGAAGAGTAAAAAAACTAACAAATCAGCAAGTAAATGATAAATACCCTAACCTAAGTGTGTGTTTGGATTTGCGGCGAGTTTTGCAAAATCATAGTGGTTTACCATGATTTTGTAAAAGCTACAGTTTGGAGCTTCAACAAAATCACAATACCAAATTCCGAACATACAAAAAGAGAAACATGGATATTGCATCATTTCATGTATGTTTAAGAAGTTGTAACACCTTAATCTCAAAAAACACTAGATACGACAATGACACATCGACACCCATGTAATTTGAATTTACATGTGTCTAGAAATGACGGACACACCTTCTATCAGAAGTGTCGGAAACATAAAGAGATAAAAAATAATACCGTTTAGTGAGGAGAACAAGATCAATGGTTTGTGGTGAAGCAGAATCAGCATCAGGAATACGAAGACCCACAAAAACCTTTCCACCAAAAAGCTTCTGAAGCCTGCAACAAAAAATGAATAATAAAAATCAAAACTTAACAAATTTGATCCTTCAATTCAAAATCAGTAAGAAAATAATTGAAATCATGAAAGGATTCAATTCAAAATAAAAAATAAAATAAAAAAATAACCTATTAGAAACGGAGAAGAGAACAGTTGAATCAGAAGCTTCAATGTCCAAAACGTCGTCGTCGTAGAAAAAGCATTTGAAGAGTTTGTAAATAATCAAACCACAGATAATCGCAGGCCACATCTTGTTGATTCTGATATGAAATGCAAAAATGGTTTTTTGGTTCTTTTCTTGCGACCAACCAATTTCAAATCAAATCAAATTATTGACTCACTTAACAATTAAGCCTGCTTTTCATTCAAATTATAATTTAATAAGCTTTTTCTTAAACATTCATAAAAATGTACATTAATCAATTATTTCTTTTTCTAATTATTTCCAAAGTCGCATATAATATTTATTAAAAAAAAAGACATAAATATATCGGTACGCATATCTTATCTTAAATGATAAAATATCAAAAGTACTATGTTAAACGTTGCCGATCCTGTTTAAACTCTAACTCCTTTAAAAACAGATAAGAGGATGTATCAGTTTCGATTGATTTTTTAAATCATTTAAATTATTTGATTTATGTCTTTAAAAAAAAGTATTTTATCTCCGTCTGTTCAAAATAGTTAAAAACAATTAGATGAAAAAGTTGATTCCATTTAGGTGATATTGAACATCGATGATATTATGTCTATCTTTTTTTGTTACAATGATATTATGTCTAACTCTTTTCTAACCACTTATTCTCTTTTATCAAAAATAATTTATTTTAATCATTCATATATCATTATACCATTTTCTCTCATCAAAATACATTAATATCGCCAAAGAATTTTTCCCCAGTATCCCACCTCTTGATTTTAAGGTTGAAAACGATGTTTTTAACAAAATGGTTTTCTACTCTTCGAACAAAACAAAATGATTTTTCTAAAAAAAAACCTTAAACAAACTTTTTTTTTTTAAGTTTTAACAAACATTGTTAAAATGAAAGAATACTAGTTTCAAAGAGATGTGAGTACAACTCTTTCCACGAATAAATACTTACATAATTAAAAAATTGTATCTTATAGATCAAAATTATTTTCTTCTTTTTTTTTAGTAGGAGGCATAAACTAAAATATGGTATGAGAATCTGTTCGTTTGAAGTTAGGACCTCATTTTTCTCGGTGTTAGGCTTAGGTTTGTGACATTGATCAATATTTATTTGGCTTAATTATACTTTTGACTCCTTAAGTTTTCTAAAGTTGTGATTTTGGACCCATAAAAAACAACTCTTTCCGGAGTTTACTTTCAGTTGCAATTTTGGCCCCCCACGTCAATTTTGACCCAGTCAACGCTGACGTGGGCGTCACGTGTATAAATTTTTAATTATTTTTGTATTTTATTAATCTTTTTTTATTTTGTAATTTAAAAAAAAATTAATTTTTGTAATAAAAAAAGAAAAAAAAATTGTAATTAAAAAAACAAAAATAAAATTAAACTTTTTATTTTATTTTTGTAATTAAAAAAACAATTGTTTTTTAATTACAAAAATATTTTTAATTTTTTTTTAAATTAAAAAAAATAAAAATAATTTTAAAAAGCAAAAAAATAATTAAAAAAATAGAAATAATTTTACACAAGTGACGCTCACGTGTCCTTTGACTGGGTCAAAATTGCAACAGAAAGTAAACTTAGAGGAGGGCCTAAAAAGAGTTATTTTTTTTAGGGGGCCAAAATCACAACTTTGGGTGTCAAAAGTGTAATTAAGCCTATTTACTTTTCTAGAAACTAGAATAGAAAACTCTCAATATTGATTTAGCTTCTGGTTACAATTGTCAAACCAGAGCTTATAAAATTCAAAGTAGGAGGCCAAGGTTAGACAACAATGGCAGAGGTAGGGCAATATTTTTGACAGGGCCAAATAAATAAGAAATATATATAACATGATATCAAAGTTTATGTAAGATCCACTTGAGTCATGTTCTAGATGATCAATCATGGATATTGGCCAAAATTTATGTTTTTCAACATTGTAAAATTGAACTTGTATAACATTTGTTTACATATTGTAGGGAGCTAAACATCATAACTAGTATATTCTGAACGTTCCCTAGAATTAGGATAACATAAAATACAATTCAACTTGCCACTTCTTTTTTGTCAAATCTATATATAAGGGGACATGGGAGAAAAGCAGAATAAAGTGGAAAACAAAAAATCAGAGTTTCATCATCACATTCAATTCACAGCCAACATGCAAAAGTGTGCAACTCAAAAGAAGTGATCAGAGAAAGAATCCTAAACAATATTACAAGCCTCTTCATTCTTTAAAAACCTATTCCAAGAAGCAAAAAATCACAATAAACCAAATACATGCAAACACTTTAATGTTCAAATATACCATCAAAAGCAAAGTATTGTTCTATTTGTGGTTGCTATTGCTACCACTCTTTTTCTTCAACAGGCTTCCAAACTTGCCAAGCAAAGGCTTCTTCTTCTTCTTGATCACTTGTTCCTTTGTTGGTGAGCTTCCACCATCAACAATGTTCTCTGTCACAGATGCTCCATTTGTCTCACCACCATCTATCTTTGATTCAACTTCCTCTTCAAAGGATTCTTCTGGTTCTGCTCCTTTCTCTGGCGAAAACTCCTTTTTCTCTATCTTGCAGCTCTCCCACATTTTCAATTCAACAGAATCATCTTTTTCCTTCCTCTCATCTTCTTCCTTCAGTTTTCCATTCACAATCTCAGGTTTTGGAGATTCTATTTTTTCAAACTTGTCGTCCAAGACAATGTTTTCTTCTTTGGCCGAAACCGAAAGCTCTTCCTTAAATATGCCGCCTTCTCCTCCATGCCCGTTCTCTTCTGAGAACTCTACTACTTTAGGAAGCAAATCGTAGTCCTTCTCGCTATCAGAAAGATCACCATTTTCCTCATTCGTGTTTCGTGTTGTAGCTTCTTCGAGCGACTTAGATAACTCCTCCACCTTCTTAATAGTAGCTGATTCCCTAGATCGGAGATCCTCATTTTCTTGAAAAATATTCTGAAACTCGTTTTCTTTATCCAATAAACTCTCCTTCAACTTCATGCTCTCAGCTTGTGCTTCTTTAAGTGCTTCCTGCAGGTGGATCACCTCAGCTTCAACTTCCTTCATATTCTCCTTCAGTTGAGTTTCTTCCTCTCTTTTCACATTGGCTTCTTCCTCGGTTTTTTTCAGTAAAGAAATCAACCTATTTATTTCATTTCCCAACGACGAGTTTTCTTCTTCAGTTTTCTTCATGCACTCGACAAGATGATGTTCTTTCTGCTCCCACTCTGCCTTGAAGTTCACGATATCCATCTTAGAATTTTCAATACTAGATGTAAGAACATCAATCTCATGATGTGCATCATTAAGCATGGACTCGTATTTTTCTTTACTAGCTTCTAAATCTGACTTTAAATCTTCAATCTGAATCTCATAGCCTTCGTGTTCAGCTTGGTTGGCCAATAGTTTTTCTTTGGTATCTCTAGCTTCGGCAGATACTTCATGTAACGCAGAAGCTAAGCTATCCATTGCCGATTTGGTCTTTTCTTCTTCATCTCTACAAATCTCCAATTCATTGACAAGTTTGTTTTTCTCTTCTAATAGGGTTTGCACACTTGAAGCTGAAAGTTTTTCATTGTTCAAAGCTTGAGCCTTCTCTTTATTAACCGTCTCAATCTCAAACTCGAGAGATTCAATCTTCTTCGACATTTCGAGATTTTCTTCCTTAGCCACGAGAAGACAACGCTCTGAATCCTCAAGATCTCCTCTTTGCCTCCCAATTGTCATTTCCAACATTCCCAATTTCTCTTTAAGACTAGAAATTTCAGATTCTGCATCATGCAGCAGTTCGTTTTTCCCTTCTAGCTGTTTCGTTGCAGTTTCCAAGGACAATGACGCAGATCTCTCTAACTGATTTGCTTCTTCAACCTTCGTTTCTAATTCCTCAACCTTTTTTCTGCACTCATCTAGCACACTACGCGCATAAGATTCGGCCATCTTAGCAGCTTCAGACTCCACATTAAGTTGTTCAATCAAAGTCTCTTTCTCTGCCAACTTTTCATCGTAACCCTTTGTCTTTTCAAGTTCGTGCTTAAGAGCTTCTATCTCTGTTTGCAGCTCCAATACAGTATTGTTTTCACTAGCCTCGGTTTCCAGCTTTGAATCTAGTAAGCCCTTCAAACGTATCAGTTCAGCCGAAAGAATCTCCGCTTTCTCTACATGAAGCTCAGCAATTTTAGTTGCATCATCGGCATGACTCAATGCCTGGTTCTTTGCATCACAAGTCATAACAAGTTCTTGCTTAACTCGCTGAAGCTCGTTGGTGGTTGCAAGAAGAGCAGACACATCCAAAGCATGCTGGTTCCTCACACTTTCAAGCTCTCTCTGCCATTCTTCTTCCTTCTTCTGAGCAGCTTCAATTCCAGCCTGTTCCAGCTCAACAGCTCGAAACTTCTCAATCTCAGAATCATCCTCAGCACGCTTTTGAGCTACCATTGCCTCCCTAAGTTTCTCATTTGCTTCCTCAGACAATCTTTGTGCTTCTTTCAGCTCATTTATTGCTTTTTCCTTCTCTTTCTCAGCCTGAATCAGCTGTTCCTTTGCTTTCTTTAGGTCTTCTTGAGCAACATTCAACTGTGTCTGCAATTCTGAACTCTTTGCAACAGCTCTTGGGGTATGCTTCTGAAATATACAGAAAATATTAAACGAGTTTAATGGAGATGCACTGCCACTTCAAAATAGTTTCGCAGCGATATTCAATACAAATTCATGATATTGCCACATAAGTCTACTTTGTAACCGCAGTGTAAAAATAGCTGCAAAATGTTTGATTCTTGTTGAACATTAATGTAAAACTACTTTACACTGACAGTTCATGCCCCCTTTTCACAATATTAAACACATATCAGAGTACAGATAACCAACAAAAAGCATGACTGCAGCAGTTATTTTTTCATGTATCAATTAGCATGCTTAATGAACGAGACATACATGACAGTTCACTACCGACATATTGGACATCTCAGAATAACAAATAAGAAGCTAATGATAATCCAAGAAAAATTGTCAAATAACTATCATCCTAACACTAACAGTCTAAAACATGATCACACATTTTCAGATGTTTAATTATTTTTGTTACACTTTTCATGAGACTATTGGAAAGTTCAAATGCCTCTTCCAAAAACAAATTTGGAAAAGAAAAAAACAGTCCAACTGTCTAATCAAGCCAAACATAACTCGATCTCAGAGAAAGAAGGAACACAATGTGTAATTACTCTAACTTACATCAGCAGGTGTGGTAGGTCTCGGCGATTTCCTCTCAGCAATTGGCTTTGAATTCAAAGATCTTGGCGATGCTTTTTCCGCAGAAAGGCGCGAAGTTTGCAAAGGGGAAGGCGACTCAGATTCCGGTTTAGATACCCCTCTGCCGAGTTTACTAACTCTTGGAGTTGCAGGTGATGTTTTGTTTGGAGTTGCTGGTGGTACTTTGCTGAGAGTTGATGCTTTGTTAGGAGTAGCTGGAGATGATGCTTTGTTGGGGAGTGTTTCAGATAAACCAGATCTATCAAGTTCACAATGTAAATACCAGTATCAGCATTGCATTAAATGAAACAGAAAAAAGACAAGACACTATAAATTACAAAAACACAAAATGTCACACCTTTATCAAATCAGATTATGGATCTAAACCTAAGGTAACTAACTTTTGATACCAAATTCAGTATCTATATTTACATTGTCAAGCCAAATTCAACAAACAAGATAAATCCATCAAGCAAAATAAGTGAGCATTTGGGCCAGAATCACAGATAGTAAAAACAAAAACATCAAATATCAAGAATCAAGATGCAACAATAAAACAATAATGAAAATTAACTAAAACCCAACTTTAAAGTTCAAATTTTGAGCAAACAAACAAGATATAAACAAACAACAAAAAAACACAAAAAAGCACAAAAATTTAAACAGATAAAGGAAAAATTATACATAAAGTTGGGAAATTTACACAATTTCTCAACCAAACAGATCAAACCCATTAATCAAAATTTCACAATAATAACCCAGATAAAAAAAATAATTAAAAAAAAAAGAGAGAAAATGTGATGAAACCCAAATCAGATCTTAAAGCACAAAAACACAGTAAAGCATGAAACTTGACAAACCTGGATTTTGAAGCCATGAATGATTATGAAAGAAGGTAAAAGCAACAACCAAAGTAAAAACAAAAGAGGTTTCTCAAACTCAAGTGTCAGTAGTAACAGAAGAAGAAGAATAAATGCTATTGTTCCAACAACATTGTCAGAAACAAGAAACTGAACAGGTTTTGGATCACACTAACATTAAAAAAAATGTTTTTTTACTTCTAAATTAATGGAAAAATCATTGGAAGTTTAAGAAGAGGAATTTTACAGAACATGTAAAGAAAAACCAAACAAATTGAGTTTGTTTTCCTGTCTCCAAGGTGGCCACACTCTCTCTCTCTAAATCAATGTTTCTCTCTCTTACTTAGTTACTTACTTCACTTTCTAGTAGAAGTTGTTTATGTTTATGTTAGTAGTGTGTATCTTCTTCTTCAGGTGGAGGGTGTGAATAGACAAAAGTAACCCTCAATTTTCTAAAATCTGTCAAAGCCAAAGCCATGTGTATGTATTATCACTTTTTCAGAAGTAAAGTACTTACCCTTCTTTTCAGGAACAAAAAAAGGTAAGGTAACTGCCCCTCTCTTTTTTTTGTGATGGGGTCATTTTTTGTGATATACAATTTTACCCTTCTTTGTAATTTTTTTGTATTTAATAAGATAAGATTTGGTAAGGCT
>Ga0228711_1011739_pt1 | contig 11013 bp, 6 predicted proteins | sample MedpolnodulmetaG_2_FD_177996 | JGI IMG/M metagenome (GOLD analysis project Ga0228711, IMG submission 177996) | Root nodule microbial communities from Medicago polymorpha collected in Santa Monica, California, United States - brown nodules | ecosystem: Host-associated > Plants > Roots > Nodule...
ACAAAGATTATTCTTTGAAGGCTATGTATGACTGAGAGGATACTTGTGTCTTGTGGCATCTCCTAGATTGGTTAATCTATAAAGTTGGGAATGGAATGTATGTAGCCTGTGAATATGAGTATAAATCTCTCTCTCTATTTATGCTTGCCAATTATTGCTTTTTCCTTCCATTTTCAAACATTAGTTATATCTCAAAAGTTATCATTGTAATATTTTAAAAATGTTTCATGGCCACTTAGTTTTATGATGACACTTAGAGTAATCAAATGCAAATTTGTGATTAATTCAGTCGAGTTGATGATTATTAATTTAAATCACATTTAAAATGGTGAAATTGTGATTAATCATGTAGTTGAATTTACAACAATTTGAACCGTAATTGAATTAATCATTTGTTAACTTAACTCTATTTTTAAAGAGAAATGATATTTGTACAACCATTTTTTAACAACTTTTCGACAATTTTCTCTCTTATACTCACATGTTATTATTATCCTCTCTCTTCCTTTTTCTCTCTCCATTGTTTTTAACCAATAAAAAGAGAGAGAAACATGATTGTCACCAAAGTTGTCATTAAATAGATGGACAAATATCACTCCTCATTTTTAAATGTGTTTGAAGTGTTGTACTATAAGAAAAAACAAATGGTGTCTGAAGTGTTGTAGTATAAGAAAAAATAAATGGTAGCTAATTACTACTAAGGTGTCTGAAGTTATTGAAGTGGATCATGTAGCAAAAAAATATTTCTGATATATTTCAAAATTGAAAAAACTGTAGGCATTAATTTGCTTAAATAGACTATTCTAAGACTAATGGACTTGACTGATGAATTGAATACTACTAAGGTAGCTAATTACCAAAAATCTTATTTACACCATTTATTTACAACACTCCCTATCCAGATATTGTATGGATATGTTTCATTAGTTGCAAAATTTGTAAGTAAGTTGATTGAATTGTTCTATTGCTAAACTCTTTGTTAACACATCTGTCAATTAATACTCAGAAGAAATGTTGGTTGTAGTTATCAATCTATTATCTGATTTTTTGTTTGTAAAATGTTGATCTATCTCAATATGGTTTGTCTTGTCAAGTTGAACGGGACTATGAGCAACATTGATGGTGGCGATTTATTGTCACAAACAAACTTTATAGGACCTTCACACTTTATCTCTAAATATGTAAATTTTCATCCATAATAAGTTATAGATTCCTCATAGCTCTAAATTTTGCCTCAATGCTTGATCAGGCAACTACATCTTGGTTCTTACTCCTCCACGCAACAAGATTCCCACACAAGAAGGTTAAAATTGTCAAAAGTGCATCTTAAATTACGCAATAAACCTCCATTATAAGCATCAATGTAAGTCTTCATAGTTAGGCTTCCACATGTTTTAAACAAGAGTCATATCCCTAGAGTGGCGTCTGAAATATTGTAGAACAGGATTTACGATATATAAGTTTCTCACCTGCAGATGAAGCATGAGCTGGATCACCACATTGACTGAGTATGTAAAATTCAACCTAGCATGTGTGCCAAGTAAATCAACTTTCTTAATAGTCTCTAATACAGAACTTTGTCAACTTTGGCATATTCCCACTAGTCTCCTCATAGTTCATCTTGTGATTTTTCTCAATGGAAATACTCACAATGATTAATCCTCCAATGTGTTAATAATAAGAATAATTAAGAAAATTATATTATTCTTAAATTACTTATTCTTGTGAAAAATTTCTAAATAATACTTAAAATGAAATAGAGGTCATATTTAATACATCATCTGGTCACTATTATAAACAAAAATATGCATTTTAGATTCATTCAATTAATGATCGATGTATATAGTCTTTAATATAGACAACATATATCATTTAATGAATGAACCTAAAATGTTGATTTTTGCTTATAATATTGACTAGAGGGTGTATGTGATCTATATGACCTTTTTTTATTTTATTTTGCTAAAGATTAAAAACCTCTTCATTTGTTTTTGTATTTTACATTTTTATCCAACAAGACAAACGATAAAATTATATTTCTTCATCCAAATGGTATTTAAAATTCACTTTTTAATTTTATATTTCATGCTTAGAGGATCTTTTAATTTTATAAGTTTTTGATATAACACTATGACGTCATTTGATTCATGCAGCCGACCCCACTTAGTGGGATAATGCTTGGTTGTTGTTGTTGTTTAGTAATTGACGAATCGACCAAAAATACTTAAGTTTAAATTCTGGCTGAGAAATGACAAACTACTATGAATTACCTAAGTTCCGCCCTCTATAAGAATTAGAGTTAACATTTAAAAAATTATTTTTGACAAAACATTAAAAAAGTTATTGTTATCCCAATTTTAAAAATATTAATTAAATAGATATGATTGATAAATATTATTTTTTGAAGAAGCAAAACTAGTCTATCAAAATAGGCGTCAGGCACAATCGAACTTGAGACCTTGAGAGGAGGAGCACACTCTAAGGTTCCAAACCAACACCACCAAAACTAACCAGTATTATAATCCTTAGGATAAACTTTAAAGGATTAATAATTTAATATATGAATATAGATGATGAAATATATAATTAAACTTTATATTACCAAAAAAATATATAATTAAACTTTATATTTCTTAAATAATTTGCATCTTGTGGAAGGACTGGAATTTATCAATTATATGTGGTTGGTTTGAGAAGCCAGTCGTCTCTATGTGTGTGGTTGATAATATTTGGGCAGCTAGCTTGCTTTAAAAATAGGTTTGTTAAGCTTATCATTATTTATTTTTTTGAGATCAAACTTATCATTATTGTTAAGAACAAATATAAAATCTTAGACTTGCTTGAAAAAAATAATTAATGATTGATGTCTACAGTACATAGATTCATATATATCACATGTTCAGTATGCAAGCCATTGACCATTTCAAAGAAATTATGCAATATTCTATTTTGGGGAGGGAGGAAAAATAAGGACTTGTATCATTGCTTTTTTACCAACAAAAAAAAACGAATCATTGCCAAATTGCCAAATCATTCCAAAGTGTTCTTTGAGCGTTTATGTTTCTTCAATTATAGTAGCAATTATATTAGGTTGAACCTTTAAAGTATTAGCAAATTTGTAAGGAGTTAGTTGATAGATGAAGTAAATATGTTTTCTTTTCGATTCATAAACAGAATATACATTCAATATTTCTCTTACCGTTGTTTTTAGAATTTAAAAAATAGATGTAATATTTAAAAAATATATAACTTTTTTTTAAGAAACCAGAATAAAACACATTAATCGAAATGAGCTCCAAACTTACACAAGGAGTGTTTGGTCAGGACTCAAATTATGATACAACCAAGGTTACAAGAAGGGAATCAAAACATATGAATGGATAACACAATGAAGTGGATTTATCCACTATTGATGAAAATCAAAAGGTAAGTGGTTGTTCTTTACTCTCAACCGTTAGAAGGAGAAGAGTTTGACTTTATCGAATAGACATTTCATATTGTTGAAAAATACGATTGTTCCGCTCCTTCCATAACACCTAGACAATGGCCAACCAAATCAGATGAGGCAAATAACGACTCTTCCTAGGATCGCTTGTGTTTAAAATGTTTAAATTGATCAACTATAAGCAACATGTATGTTGAGCAAATGCACAACCATTGACGAAATAAGAGGCCGTATGGGTCCAAACAAGTCACAACCCACAAAAAAATGGTCCGCATTTTCCTCCTGCTCACACCCACTTGTGCAAAAACTTGAATTAACCTGAATACATCCACGACGAATCGAATTATCTTTTGTTTGTAATCGATTTTGAAGCAACCTCCACGCAAACAAGGAGACCTTCAACAATATCACTTTTATCCAAACTATATCATATAGGAATGATTTATCCCTTAACACTTCCATGGCCAACATGTGATCAATGCCAAGAACATGAGTACCCATTGTCCATGTCTAGCTTCCATTTCCAGATGTCATCCACACCATTCAACAAGAAAATGTTAGACAATTACGAGAGACTACACTCCCACACATGTTCCTCCTCAGCCACCGTCGTAAACTTGTTTTTCGCAAAGTCAAATATTTCCTAAATATGAAATATTGTTTTCATTATTTTTGAAAATGCATTCTTCCTAACTTGTTTTATGACTTACCACTACAAGAGTCTTCACTTTTTATGGAAAACGGTAGAAATCATAAAAATTGGAAGTGTTCTACGAAATCATTGTGATATATGTCCTTGTGAGCTTAACTCAATTGGTAAAGACAATGCATAATATATGCAAGGTCCGGGGTTCAAACCTCGGCCACCACAAAAAAAAAAAAAAAATCATTCAGGCATATTATATATGCCATGGTCCCCTCCTCACTAGGGTTTTTGGCTCTTATGGTCTTGGTGAAAAGATGCATATGAGCGCCACAGCGTTGTATAACTGACCTTTTAAGCCGGCCCACTATAATAATAATAATTATTCCGAGCATCACTAAAGCAATACTTTACAAATTTATATAAATTATCTGCTTCATTTGCATGCGATAGAATTAATTGAAAGCTCCATCCAAACTCATTTATGGTTTGGACTTGTAGGGAAGTTGAAATGCATATATTGAGCTACTAATCATTTCTTACGAGTTGAGGAACTTTCTATTTTTTTCAATAGAAGTTGAGGGTTTTTGTTTGTATGGGAGATAGACACAAATAAAATATTGACATTTTAAAAATATTATAAAAAGCGAAATTCAAATATCTCATTTGTGTCTATCTCTTTCGTAAATAGAGCTGTCAATTTATTTTGAGAAATTGAACTCATTTCTTTCTTATCATTTCACTGCTGCTTAAAGTTGATTATTCTCCCATTTTCAACAGGATGTATAAATCAACTTCAAAACATCACTATATATGTGTTAGATTTTAGTTATTTGACTTCTATGTAGATTATGATAGTAGGATGCTCATGTGGTTTGCAATAAATGCAATCATATTTGAAATTTATGGGGATGTAATGTAAGTATGCCAGTTATGCAATAAAATTCAAAGATGCCTTGCTTTATAAATCATTGCAATTTTAGTGGAAGTCAATTTCAATTCAAGTATTCACGTTTCTGGGGACTTGTATAGATTCTTGTTTTTGTTTTTTTCTTACTCTTGAAGTCTTGTTTGTACAGATATGCTCTGAGTCGTTATTAGTCCACAGAACATGCTATGTGATACAACATATATGGCGAATAGTTTGATAAATAAATCTCTCTGAGCCTGACCACACAGGAGAAAGAAATGAATAGTCAAATTAATTAAGTTACTGTATATTTTCATATCACTTGAATAGATATTGGGTCATAAATTAAGACCATTAAGTTATATATATCTTCATCTCCTAAAAAAAAACATTATCTATATCTTCATATCAAAGTTGCTCTTTAAACATCTAGTAATTGCTTATAGACACCTCGAACTATCCATAATACTTCTGACGATAATTAATTATCGTTCACTCGTAAACGGTCAGTCATTACCGTTCGCTCAAAAACGGTAGTTAATTGTCGTTTCCTACGAACAAATACAGAAACGCATAGTGACATTCAAACTCAATAAAACGCAAACCATACTTCTTCTCTACTCCAACAAATCAAACCCCGTTAAAATTCTTCAAAGTCAAGCAACAAATCAATCAAACAACAAGTGTTCAAAATCTCTAAGCCTATACATTGTGATTTTTATATGTTATATTTTTTTTAATTACTCTTTATATGAAAGGGTTTTTTATTGTGAAATCAATGGTTGCTTGGGTATTGTTGATCAATTACTTGCTTGTTTTTGTTTGGCGATGATTGTAGATTAAACACTGTTGGCCACTCAATATCAAGTTGCACGAAGGAGGAGGACTTTCCGTTCCGATGATTATTTTTGCATTTTGATTTTACTTTTGTTTCATGATGAATGTTGGTATTGTACTACATAAACAATCATTTTTCACTTTTGAATGAACGACTTAGAAATTTATGCTTTTTGGAAAGAATGATTGAATGATGATTTCATTTTGAATTAATATTGGTTGTGTTTGAACGTGTTTACGTGCGTGCGCCCAATTGCTAATGATTTTTTCTGTTGTCCATATGAATGAGTGCTTGAAAGTGTTTAAATTTAAGTAGTGCCCAATTTGACCAATTCTGAGTTTCTGCTACTGCTATGGTATTATTCATATTAATGTTGGTTTCTGTGAACGATAGATTCATATTAATGTTGGTTTCTGTGAACGATAGTTAATTGTCGTTCGGGATATTTTGGACAGTTTAAGGTCCTTGTAGGCAAACACTAACTACCTTATATGTTAGGCCATAAATTAAGACTCGTGGAAGATCCAAGATGGTTGCAAATGAGCCTTGTGTGGGCATCTGTCTACACTATTAATTTCAATTTAGTATATAATGGTGTTAAAACAACTATATGCCCCCATTACTAAGTAAAAGAAAATACTGATCTTACCAAATTAAAATTAATCTAATTATTTAATATCTCATGATAAATTGAAACAATGAATCATAATCTTTCAGTGCAATCTTAATTAGTTTTTATGATTGTACTAGGGTTGGCAATGAACCGAACCAACTCGAATATAGTTCGGGATTCGACTCGATATTTAACTCGTTGAACTTGGTTTATGAACCAAATGAGCTGAACTTGAGTTGAAAATTAAGTTCGTTAAATAAATGAGTTGAACTTGAGCTATATGTAGTTCGACTCGATTGGTTCATGAGTTGGTTCGATAATATATATATATATATACGGTCATAGTTTGGAAGTGAAAGAGTATTTTAAGAATATTCTCATTGTTGAATTTTATTGGATTTTGTCTCTCTTATATGCACTAGTTTGTTGGTTGATGGTACGTTCTAATAATAATTCAAAGTCTTTTCTAATTAAATAATAAATTACATGCCAACATAAACAAGAAATATGCCCAACAACTAACAACATAAAATAAGAGTAGTCTCATTTAATAATAAAAAATGGTGAAAAAAAATTCCACATTAAATGTTAACAACATATGCAATCAATAGTCTAAGATTTTATAGAAGTTAAAATAGTCCCACATCGGTGGGTTTAAAAGAATAGATATGACTTATGAGATTAGCTGTATAAAAATACGGAAGTATTAGAGTCGAGAAAGTCTTACATGTGCACAAACCCAAGTTAAAATGATTTGGATACACTCATAAAACATAGAGATATTTAAATGAGAAAATGAGAAGAAAATTAAATAATATTAATTGATGTGATTGGTTTATTTTTGTTTTAATATTTTCATTTTATGTGAGTGTGTCTAAATCTTTTTTATTTAGGGTTGTGATTATATTAGACTTTCTCTTGAAGCCCAGTAATACTAACACTCAACAGTAACTTACTATGTTACATGCAAAGCGCTATTTTACAATGGGTGCCCAAGGTTCTAATTTGTTGTTTTTGCATTCAGCACAAATATGTGTGTCATAGCTTTTAATTTATTTGAATATAACCTTTTAAAAAAATAGAAGCTCAAAATTTTAAAAAAAATGTTTTCAGAAAAAAAAAATGGCATTTTAATTATTTGATTTGAACCGATGAGTTGAACCTAACGAGTCGAGCTATTCATGAACTTTAAACGAGTCCAACTCAAGCTTAACAAAAGGTTCGTGTCGATCTTGAATCGAGTTTCAAGCCGAACCAATTCTTATCGAGTCGAGCTCAAACGAGTCCGGTTTGACTCAACTCATTTCCAGCCCTAGATTGTACACTAATAATTGCATTATTCTCAAGTCAATAACTTCTATTTTGTATCTACGAAAATGTAAATACATTAATATTTGATAAGAGTAGTTTTGTAAAAGTATATTTACTTCTCTTTAATTTATGGCTTAATGCAATTTTGGTCCCCTTATTTTTAAAATTATTAACTTTTGATAAGCATATTTTCAAAACCAACTTTCTCATCCCCCTAGTTAAAAAGTCAACAAAAAAATTTGGCACCCCTCCTCTTTGGATGATGTGGCTAACTCGTTAATGATGTGACATTGTTTATGTGGCACATCTTTTGACACATCATTTCCACTTCATTAAAATTTAAATATAGTCATAAAATTAAATAACAAATTAATATTAAAAATTTTAAATAAAATAAAATTGGGGAATAAAATTAGAAACCCTAAACTCTTTTATTCCCAAATTAAAGAGAGAAAAAAATCCCAAATTGAAGAACACATGAACAAATCCCAATTTATTATCACTGTGTGTAATTTTAACAATACACCTTTGCACCCTAATTTTAAGAGTGGTGAATTTAGACATACCAACTTAATATTAAATGTCCACATAAACACTTTTTAATTAAGGTTGATTAAAATATAATAATGATGTGGATATTTTATTATGACGTAAAAGACAAATTTGTAATAAAAAAACTTAAAGGAGTAACTTATTATAAATATCTACTTAAAAGATTGATGATGGTATTTAACCTCATTAATACTTCTAAAGTGCTTGTTGAAATGTTACAGCCAAGAACAAATTTTGTGAGGAAGATATATGAACCCCGAAGTCTTCAAGCATTTAATTGTCTTGTTGAACCTTGATCCTTGACTATTGACCTCAAGAATCCCTTCAATTCACAACCTTGTTGAGCTTGCACAGTCCCTGATACCGGAAAAATCACCTCCGTTGACTTTCTCTAATCTTTGTCGATCACCAACAAACATGCATTTTTTTTAAGGAATAAATTCATTCCATTTCATTAGTTAAAATATGCCAAATACATGTAGGTACATCATCAATAATATGGGGGCTAGGATTAGACAGGGCTGCCTGAGCTAACTCGTGAGCTACCCTATTTGCTTGCCTCCTGTTGAACTCAACATGAGAGTTCTGAAATCTATACTCTAGCAATTGTTTATAAGCAGTAATAATACACCCAAATTCACTGTTATCATCTAAACTAGAATTGACACAATCAACAACTTTTTTACAATCAAGAACAAAATCGACATTATCAAATTGTTGATTAGAGATCCAATCCAAGGTTGTATGCAAACCAACCGCCTCTCCCACCTCTACATCACAGAGAAGGGCAAACCATTTCGTTCTTGCAAGAACAAATGCATCAATATCATCTCTAAGGCACATACCAAATCCAACCATGTTAAAGAGAAGTAGAAAAGGATGCATCAATGTTGCATTTATACCTGCCAGGTGTCGGCTTCCTCCAACGATCTTCTTCTAGACTTGTGTTGCGCACCTGTTTGGGTGGTATTTTGGTTCTTGCTACGAGCTCTAATGTCTTGGGCTGCTCTCCATTCTTCTAGTAAGTGATTTGTATGTTGAAACACCTGCACGTTAGTTTCATTTTGTTGCTGCAAAGTTTCATGTTCCGGCTCTTCCAAAGACTCCACATAATCGTGTTGGAACAAAATGTGTTTAACATACATTACCCTTTAGAGTTTTGATGATAACAAGGTATTAAAAATTGTCAATTGGATATGCTAATATTTGTTCTAGTGTACAGGACCATAGACAAAATTTAGATATCTTATAAGATTCTGAAAGAACAAAAGAGAGCAAAGGAATCAACAAGAATAAAGCTTGAAGCATCTGAAGAGAAGGGCTCCTGAAGTGATGACGTCATCAGAAGCAAGTTCATTAGAAGCATCTCATCAGAAGCAATATCACTAGAAGCTGAAGTTCATCAGAAGATGAGAGACTTAAAGCTTCAAAGACTGTTCAATAGATTTAATCTCGTCCAGCATTACAGAAGACTGAAAAAGTGAAGCAACGGCCGATTTGAAAGCATTGGATGTTTATTCTCTCAAGAGCGTTGACAAAGGACAATTGTACGAACTGTACAACCACTATCTCCACTACTCTGTTTGTGTCTCTGCATCAAGACAAGAATATAAGCTATGCTTGCAGCAATGTTCCTTCAGACTACGAATGCATTTGAAATTGATCCTTCATAGGACAATAACCGTATCAGGCAAAAGATCATTGATGATTTTGATTAAGCTTCAAACGACTCTTTTTAATGTGCTGGCAATTTCCAACGTATCTTTCACACCTCTATATAAAGGAGTGAAGACCTACTAGTCGGATATGCAGAAACACACAAAAACAAGACTCATACAACAATTCACAAGTGCCAAACTCTCTTAATATTGTCCTGCATCTAAAGTTACTTAGAATTTCTTATCAAAGTTCATATCTTAGAAATTCTAGAGTCTTAAGAGTCTGTATCTGATTTGTATTGTGAACATCACTGATTGTATATCAAGTGTTCAAACTCAAACAAACTTCTTTGTAATTCTGTTTGATTAGAAGTCTCTTGCTTGTGTGCTTGAGCAATAAAAGTCTCTTGCAGTTGTGCTTGAGCATTGGAAGTCTCTTAACTGTGTTCAGGAGCATAGGAAATCTCTTGCAGTTGTGCTTGAGTAATCTGAAGTCTCTTGCTAGTTGTAGCATTGAGCAGTTGTAATCAGATATTACATTCTTAGTGAACTCTCCTTGGAAGTGCAAGGGGGACATGACTACTTCCGGTTTGTGGAAGTGTCGCGTCATTTTTTGGAGATCGAGGCTATTTGGTTAGCTTTTGACTCACTAATTTATTTCACGACCGAACATTTAATTTTTTTTAAGAAAAGGGGAAAAAAGTTCAAACTACCCCATATTGAAAAGATTTAGGGTTCGGGGGTTAGTTATATTTAGGGAAGGTGTTTGCACCCTAAATGTCCATAGTATCCTATGGGAACCTCTTGATTTTATTTAATTAATTATGCTATAAACTTACTTATTTTTTGTTTAAAAGAAGGAATTAAAAGTGATAAAGGAGAAAAGACCTATTTATCTACATTTTTTATTGATTTGGAAGGACGAGTGTCCTTTGCCTACGTACCCGTGAGGGATCAAAACCTCGTAGTTCGGGGTAGAAATTGACGTTTGATTTGTTTTGTGTTTTTTATTAGTTTTGAAAAAGTTTTAAAATGAAAAGCCA